>Ga0181563_10001245_pt1 | contig 25300 bp, 19 predicted proteins | sample 011ome_25_FD_133759 | JGI IMG/M metagenome (GOLD analysis project Ga0181563, IMG submission 133759) | Coastal salt marsh microbial communities from the Groves Creek Marsh, Skidaway Island, Georgia - 011512CT metaG (megahit assembly) | ecosystem: Environmental > Aquatic > Marine > Intertidal...
AGCGTTAAGAAGTGTATCAAAACAAAAGGAAATAATTAAAATTCCGATAATGATGTAGAAAAGAATAGTTGGAGTCATAATAGTGTATCAAATAAGAGTGCGTTGTCTTTTTGCTTCAAAAATTAAAACGGCTGCCGCTACCGAAACGTTCATGGAGTCAATTTTACCCTCCATGGGAATGTGAATATTTTGAGTGGCATTTTCAAGCCATTGATGAGTAAGGCCCTCTGCTTCAGTTCCTACTACCAAAGCAGTTGGAGCTTCGAACGAAACATCTGTGTACGGAAGGCTTGATTGCAAACTTGCAGTAAAAATAGCGATTTCTTGCCGTTGAAGATACTCGATAATTTCTAAGGTGCTTCCTGTGGCAATAGGGGTAGTGAAAATTCCACCCACACTCGATCTTATGACATTGGAATTGTACAGATCTGTTTTGGGATTGGCAATCAGTACTCCGTCCAAACAAGCAGCGTCCGCAGTGCGAAGTAATGCGCCTATATTGCCGGGTTTTTCAGGTGATTCAGCAACGAGAAGCAATGGATTTTTTGTTTTTAGAGTAAAAGAGTTCAAGTGGTGATTTTTTTGTTGAATCACAGCAATCAGTCCCTCGGTTGAATCTCGATAGGCTAATTTTTCGTATGCTTTTTGCGACAATCGGGTAATTGAAATGCGGTTTACAGAATCTCCTAAAAATGAAAACAATGCCTCAGATGAAAGTAAATTTTCACAAAAAAAACACTCTACAACGGTATAACCACCCTGAATCGCAAGTCCAATTTCTCGAACTCCTTCAACTATAAATAGCTGCTGATCATGGCGTACTTTTGCTTTGGATTGAAGCTTTAAAAGATCCTTTATTCGAAGATTGTTAGGACTTTCTATGTATTTCAAAGGCTTTGTTTTTTTAGGTAAAATTAGTCAAAAAAGACAAAAAATTAGCCCGAATTTAATTTAGTTTCAAATTAATTACCCAAATTTTTATACTTTTAAAAAAATTATGAAACCTAACCTATGAAATATACCGTTGCTATTGTTGATGATGAATCCAAAAATCTAGAAATTCTTGCATATTACATCGCTTCATACTGTCCACAATTGGAAGTTGTAGCTCAACTTTCTACCAAAAAAAGTGCCATTAAATATCTTCAATCCAACCCTCCTCAAATTCTATTTTTGGACATTGTGTTGGACGAAGGAAGTGGTTTTGATGTGTTGGATGAGTTTGATTATTCTAAAACTCAAGTGGTGTTCTCTACGGCACATGATGAATTTGCACTCAAAGCATTTCGCTATCAGGCGCATGATTATTTGTTAAAACCAATAGAAATCAAAGATTTAATAAATACTTCCGATAGCTTAATTAATAAAATAAAGTCCAATGTGTTTCCTTCTAATGATACGTTGGGTGGACTAAGAAATCAATTCAATAGTGGAAGCAATAAACCGAATCGAGTAAAAATTATTCAAAGAACTAAAGTGGATTTTGTGAAGGCAGATGATATTGTTTTTTGTCAGTCATTACCAGGATCGAAATCCGAATACCATACCATTGATGACCAAGTCTTGTATTCCAATCAATCATTGTCAGAACTAAATACCATTCTCGATAAATCCATTTTTTTTAGAATCAGCAGATCGTTTATTATCAACATGAATCATTTATCTGAAATTGATAAAAATATCTCGTACAGTTGTGTGATGTCAAACAATGCTCGTCTTTCAATAACCCGAAGCAAATACAAAGAATTGCTTCTCAAGATTGATGAAGTATTCAACATGTAGTCTGGAAATATTTAAATTCGTACTTTTGCCTTAGCTTAATTGAAAGCAACAACAACTCTGATAATTTTTTTACAATGATTACAACGAATCAAGATTTGTCGCAAGAATTTATCGATTTAGAACATCAACACGGTGCTCATAATTACCATCCACTTCCTGTGGTTTTAAGCAAAGGAAAGGGTGTTTATGTTTGGGATGTAGAAGGAAAAAAGTACTACGATTTTTTATCAGCATATTCTGCGGTAAATCAGGGACACTGTCATCCAAAAATTATCGACGCAATGATGCAACAGGCCCAAAATCTGACATTAACTTCACGCGCGTTTTTCAATGATATTTTGGGAAAATACGAAGCTTTTACAACTCAGTTTTTTGGCTTTGACAAACTATTGCCCATGAATACAGGTGCTGAAGCTGTTGAAACTGCTATTAAATTGGCTAGAAAATGGGGGTACGAAAAAAAAGGAATCGCTCAAAATGAAGCTAAAATAGTTGTTTGTGAAAATAATTTTCACGGAAGAACAACTACCATAGTATCTTTTTCAAACGATCCTGTAGCATCCAAAAATTTTGGTCCTTATACCCCTGGATTTGTCAAAATCCCATACAACGACTCAGCAGCCCTGGAAAAAGCAATCAAGAATGATCCTAGTATTGTTGGATTTTTGGTAGAACCTATTCAGGGAGAAGCTGGAGTTTATACTCCTTCCGACGATTATATGGCAAAAGTAAAACACATTTGTAATCAAAACAACGTTTTGTTTATTGCCGACGAAATACAAACGGGAATTGCACGAACAGGCTCCTTGTTAGCGGTTTGTGGAAATTGTTCCTGTGAAGGTCATTGCGAACGTCAGAGTACTTATTCACGACCTGATATTTTGATATTAGGAAAAGCACTCAGCGGAGGAGCCTATCCTGTATCTGCTGTACTGGCAGACAATGACGTGATGAACGTCATCGGACCCGGTCAGCACGGAAGTACTTTTGGTGGAAATCCAATTGCGGGCGCTGTGGCGATAGCAGCTTTGGAAGTAGTTAATAACGAACATCTTTCTCAAAATGCACGTACGTTGGGAAATTTGTTTCGTTCCAAAATGAATGATTATATAGCCAACAGCAATATTGTTTCGTCCATAAGAGGAAAAGGATTGTTAAATGCTATTTTGATTAATGATACTGAAGAAAGTTCTACGGCTTGGAATATATGTGTTGCCCTCAAAGAAAATGGATTGTTGGCCAAACCAACTCACGGAAACATCATTCGATTTGCACCTCCTTTAGTGATGACTGAAGAGCAGCTCTTAGAATGTGTGTCTATTATCACTAGTACGTTAAAAGAATTTGAATTGTAACTCCGATGAGTTCATCTGTTTATTTTGACAACGCAGCTACTACGCCTTTGCTTCCTGAAGTGGTGGAAAGAATGCAGCTGGTTTTGTCTAATACATTTGGAAATCCTTCGTCAGTGCATGAAAGTGGTAGAAAAGCCAAAACTATTATTGAAACGGCTCGAAAAACAATTGCTTCAGAACTGAATGTCAGCCCGCGCGAAATCATTTTTACATCGGGAGGCACAGAATCTATCAATATGGTTTTGAATAGTGCTGTTAGAGATTTGGACGTAACGACAATCATTACTTCAAAAATCGAACATCACGCTGTTTTACATGCTGTTGAGTTACTCGAAAAACAACACCAAGTTCAAGTTCATTATGTCAATTTGCATTCGTGTGGAACACCGGATTATGAGCATTTAGAGGCTTTGTTGCAACAAGATGATTCCAAAAAAATAGTCAGTTTGATGCACGTCAATAATGAAGTCGGTACTCTTTTGGATATCCAAAAAGTAGCTGAAATGTGTAAAGCTAACAATGCGCTATTTCATTCAGACACTGTTCAGTCGGTAGGTCATTTCAAAATGGATTGTCAAAAAATTCCTATTGATTTTTTGGTAGCAGCAGCCCATAAGTTTCACGGCCCTAAAGGAGTCGGATTTGTTTATATTAGAAAAAGTACTAATATTCAATCTTTCATTGTTGGAGGAGGTCAGGAGCGAGGTTTCAGAGCTGGAACAGAATCTGTTCATAATATTGCTGGAATGGAAACTGCTTTTGTGCATGCTTATAAGAATCTAGAAAATGATCGAAAGTACGTTTCGGAACTCAAAGAGTATTGTAAAAATCAACTTATTAAACACATGCCAGGAACAACTTTTAATGGTAAGTGTGCTGATATGGAGAATAGTTCCTACACGATACTCAATGCCTGTTTGCCAATTGATCCCAAAAAAAATGACCTGCTATCCTTTCATTTAGACCTTAACGGTATTGAGTGTTCTAAGGGAAGCGCTTGCCAATCAGGAGCCAGTCAAGGGTCTCATGTACTTAATGAGTTATTAGCTCCAGAAGACCTTAAAAAACCTTCGTTACGATTTTCCTTTTCAAAGTTCAACTCCCATTCGGAGGTGGATCGTTTGGTTTTGTTTTTGAAAGACTACGCCAACAATTAAAATTTAAGCGTGGTTTTGATATTAAAAACGCGTGGGGTCATATAGTTGGGAATTCCGAATTGTTGTTTCGTATAAACGTCTCTAACCCAGGTGTTGGTAATCGAATTTTGAACATCAAAAACATTGAAAATTTCAACTCCAACAGTCATTTCTCGAATGTTTTTAAACAATTTCTTTTTCTGGGTATTATTTGGATCAATTAAAACATAGGACATTCCCATATCTACTCGTTTGTAATCTCTTAATCGTTGAAGGTATTGATACGAATCGGCATAACTGGGTGAACCGCCTGGAAGTCCTGTATTATAAATCAAGTTTAAATTCATTTTTAGGTTGGGCATTTTTGGGACATAATCTTGAAACAACATCGCAAACTTGAGCCGTTGATCGGTAGGGCGGGGAATGTATCCTTTTTGGTCAATATTTTCTTGAGTGTTGAGGTATCCAATACTAATCCAAGACTCGGTTCCTGGGACAAATTCGCCATTAAGTCGGATGTCAAAACCTGTTGCGAAAGCTACGGCATTGTTTTGAGCAGCATATCGTATTCGCACATTTTCTAGGGTATAAGGATTTACTCGCGTAAGACTTTTGTAATAGGCCTCACTGATTAATTTAAAGGGCCGATCCCACAGTAAAAAACTGTATTCGTTTGCCAACAAATAATGCCACGATTGCTGCGCTTTTACTTGTGGTTGTAGGACCCCAAATTGATCTCTAAGTTCTTTGTATACAGGAGGTTGGGCATAACTTCCTACAGCAATCCGAAACAGCATATCTTTTTTCCATTGAGGTTTGATTGCAAACTGAAAACGTGGACTTACGACTTGATGCGAGTTGCCGCTGTCGGAAACCGACCATTGATGTGTGCGGATGCCTGCATGATACCAAACTTGATGTTTGCCCCAATCTTGTTGAAAACTCCATTGCAAATAACCTTCCATTCGGTCAATAACGGAGTGGTTGGTAGCTCTGACATTTTGATAGGCAAGCAAAGGTCCTGAAAAGGGAGTGTAAGGTTGGTCGTTTTGAATGGCTGTATTGGGAGGTCGTAGAGAAAATCCAGCGGAATCAATCACTTCCCACTCCACGATCCTGTCTTTAATATCTTCGCGTTTGAAAGAAATTCCACCATCAATTTGATGTTCGCCTATTCGATATATTCCCTTGAGAGCGGCTTTTGAAATAATTCCATCCAAATGGTTACGAGCGTGCGTAAGTTGGGAGCCTACTCCTTCAGTGTACTCAACATCTCCTAAATTTTCTCCACCAATATCAGTGCTTGGTTCGCCCAAAAAATACTGCGCTAAAATGTCAAAATTTTCTGTTTCTTGAGTGTGATAAACAGAGGCAATTGCTTTTAATGTAAGATTTTCAGTGGCCTTAAAGGTTGTTTTTAATGCAGCTGAACGGGTAGTGTAGTTGTCTTTTTCCATGCCCTCGTAGTACACAACCAAGGCTCTGGGTTCTTGAAGCGTTCCAAAGTTGGTTTTACGTGTCAAGGGTTCGTAATTATATTCGTTGATAGACAAACTTGCCAATAAATTAAGTGACCATTTTGCATTCAACTTGTATGTCCAAAAAGATTGAATATCAGCAAAACGAGGTTGGAAGTTGGTTGCAGTTTCTTTTTGATTGACCAACAACGAGTTGTCGCGATAGCGAACCCCTGTAACTCCTGACAAGGTGTTTTTTGTATTGACCATTTCATAAGTAACGCTTCCGCCGAGAAGACTAAGCGTAGCTTTTGCTTTTGATTCCAGAGGTTTTTTATAGGTAATGTCCAAAACTGAAGACAGCTTATCGCCGTATTTTGATTGGAATCCTCCTGCTGAAAATGAAACATTTTGAATCATTCCTGTATTCAAAAAACTAAGCCCTTCTTGTTGCCCTGAACGAACCAAAAAGGGACGATACATTTCAATTTCATTTACATAAACTAGGTTCTCATCATAATTTCCACCCCGAACAGCGTATTGTGTACTGAGTTCATTGTTTGAGTTTACACCCGGCAGCGAGGTCAATAGATTTTCAACACCTGGGTTGGCTCCGGGTAAGTTGCGAATGGTTTGAGGACTGATAGTTTGAATTCCCTCTACAAATTTTCGCCGATTTTTTTTAACAATTACTTCTCCAATTTGCTGAACCTTTTCACTCAAAACAGGATGAAATTCATATTCCTCATTGGGTCGTAGCGTTAATGAAAGAGAAGCATTCTTAAAGGATATGTGGGAAAAAACAATTGTGATTGATTGATTCGAAGGAACGGATAGTTCATAAAACCCATTATTATTTGTCGTTGTTCCACCAAAATTTGTAATGATATTGACCCCAACTACAGCGAAGTTATTTTCCGAAGTAACCACTCCTTTTATTACGGCTGATTGTGCACTTGCAAAACCTGTCATTAATACCACACAAAGACAAATAAATCTATTCATAAGTTTTTCGATAAAAAACGGCATTGTATTGACTACTGTTTCCAACCATGTCTTTAACGGAAATTTCTATAAAATGTTTTGTCCCTTCTAGGGGATAGTCGTCAAAGGTAAAAGTCAAGCTCTTTTTTTTGTATTCGTATTCAAACAGCACCCATTTTCCGTCTATGGTGCCTCGATAATGCCCTATTCCTGTACCTTCATCATCAATAATAAAAGAAAGCTTGCGATAGTTGCTTACCCATTTTCCATCTTCAAAATTGACAGGTTCAATGGTGGGTGGAATAGTGTCTCGTCCCAAAATGTATTTACCCAATGTTTTTGTACGTGCCTTGAAAACGCCATTCTTATGATCTGATGACACAAAGTGAATGGATTTTTTACCAGACACTATTCCCAAATAATTGCCTTTTTGGATGGTGTCAGGTTGGTATGAAATTTTAATATTTTTGTAAACAGGCACCAAAGGATTTTCGATTACAAGCGTGTCTCCAGACTCTTTAATATCAATAGTGGCGTCTTCAAAAAAGGTGTTTTTTGCAAAATACACACTGCTTTTTTCAAAGGTATACAAGTAGTCTCGATCTGTTAAAATAATTTTCCCTGGTTTTTTTTCTTTCGAACGAACGGCAATTTGTTCAACTCCTTTTACTGGAACTTGAAGCGTAACGGAGTTGTTTTCAAAATCACTTACCTTTATACTGTAGATATAATTGAGACCTTCTTTAACAGAAAAACTTCCCTTGTTTGAAGTTGTGTAGAATTCAAGTTTATTGCCTTTTGTTTTAAATAGTTTAATAATTTTTTGTCGGTGTGTTTTCATACGAGGGTAATCAATAAACGTATTGATAAAACTTGACTCTTTGAAAGAAAACTTGTTCATTTCAAACGACTGAAGAAGCGAACCGTTTAAGTGCGTACTGATTTTAAAAATACCGTTCTGATTGTATGCCAAATCTTGTCGATCAATGGTATTGATTCCAAAACCAATAGGTCCAATGGCATGAACAGGGTCAGCGCTGTATAGTGAATCATTCACTTTTTTAAAAATGAGTTGAATTGGGTTGTTCAGAGAGTTAATGACACTGGATTCTGAAAGCGGATATCCTACCAAATTTCGAATAATTGGACGTTGGTGGTCTGCAACATCAAAACCCAAAAGCAAGGGGTTTATTGGTTTTTGACTCAAGGTTTCTCGAATTTCAAAATGAAGGTGAGGACCGCTAGAACTTCCAGTATTTCCCGACAAGGCAATGAATTCTCCCTTATTGATTTTGAGCGCATTTGGTTTTGGAAACAATTCAATTTCATAGGTTTCCTGGCTGTATTGTTGTTTTTGGACATAAGCTTCAATGCTTGGTGCAAATTTTTTCAAATGAGCATAGACCGACGTGTATCCGTTGGGATGTTCTATGTAAAGTACTTTTCCAAATCCGCCATGAGAAATTTTGATTCGTTTCACAAATCCACTTCCAATAGCTTTCACTTCAAAGTTTTCTTTTTTCTGGGTTTTTATATCCAATCCAGAATGAAAATGATTGGAGCGCAATTCTCCAAATGTTCCCGCCAAAAGCAAGGGAATGTCCAAAGGTGCTTGAAAGTCTTTGTGAGTTTCATTGGGTTGCGAATAACTTCTCAAAACCACAAAAAACAATAAGTAGAAAATTAAGAATCCGAGATATTTCATGTATGTCAAAAGTAGCAAATTATAAACAATCTTAAAATTAGAATCTTCAACTTGGAATATTGGTTTAGGAATGCTAACTTTGAAGAGCAGATGTAAAATTTTGCTACAAGATGAGTGAAACAATGCAAGCCATTGATTTGTTAGAAAATACCATTCGAACAATGATTCAAAAAATGAGAATTCTTGAAAAAGAAAACGAGTTATTGGGTCAAAAAGTAGATGAACTCAAACAGCTTGTATCAGTCCAAAACAAAGATAGTTTGCTTTGGAAAGACAAATACCATTCACTTGTCATAGCAAAAACACTGCAAGGTAGTAGTAAGAATACAAACAATGTTAAACTCACTATAAGTAATCTCATTAAGGAAATAGACACGTGCATTGCGCAACTAAATCCTTAAAAAATAACTTGACAAGTGCAGAAAATAAAGCTAACAATCGCAAATAGGGTGTATCCCTTGAGTGTTTCCTCGCATGAGGAAGAAGAGGTTTTGAGAAAAGCCGTAAAAAAAATTGAAAGCATGATTCAACACTTTGAAAAAAATTATGCAGTTAATGACAAGCAAGATGTATTGGCAATGTGCGCCCTTCAACTTGTTGCTCAAGCTGCTCGAGATGACCATAGCGAAGTTTTGACAGAGAAAAAAATAGGAAGTCGCATAGAAGCGTTGAATCAAGAATTAGCCTCGTTGTTAACTTCCTAAACGTTCATTAACATATATAAATACTGCCTGCATCAATTGCATTTTTTGATAAACTCAACACCAATTCTATTAAAAGAGGTGAGTGAAGTTGCAAAAGCAAGCCGTCTTCGAACGGATCCTTGACCAACTTAGTAGCCTCAAACCTGTTTAATATGAGTTTATACAAAACCTTATTGATGTGGGCTTTTTTTTATGTAAAAAAACAAACAAAATGGAATTCAACATCTATACCATCGCTTTTGGTATTGTCGGAATTGTATTGGGACTAATTGTTTCAAAAATTCTAGACAAAAGCAGTGCAAATAAAACAATTACCAATGCTCAGAAAGAAGCATCTCAATTAATAAGGGATGCTCAAAAAGAGGGTGAAATAATTAAGAAAGACAAACTCTTCCAAGCAAAAGAAAAGTTCTTAGAGCTCAAGAGTGAACACGATAAGGTCATCGCATCTAGAGAAAACAAATTGAATGATGCTCAAAAGCGAATTCGTGATAAGGAGTCTCAAATATCCAATGAAATATCCAAAAACAAGCGCCTTAATCAATCTCTTGAAGACAAGTCTGCGATTCTAAATAAAAAGTCGGAATATATTGATAAGAAAAAAGAAGAACTCGATAAGCTTCATCAAAGCCATGTCAGCCAATTGGAATCGATTTCTGGTCTGTCTGCCGAAGAAGCCAAAGAACAATTGGTGAATTCTTTAAAAGAAGAAGCCAAAACAGATGCATTAGCATTTGCTCAAAATGCTATTGAAGAGGCCAAATTGACTGCCCAGCAAGAAGCAAAAAAAATTATAATTAACACCATTCAGCGAATAGGAACTGAAGAAACAGTCGAAAACTGTGTGTCGGTATTTAACTTAGATTCTGACGATGTAAAAGGTCGTATTATTGGTAGGGAAGGTCGCAACATTCGGGCTATTGAAGCTGCTACTGGTGTAGAAATTATTGTTGACGATACTCCAGAAGCCATTATTCTTTCTTGCTTTGATTCGGTTCGTAGAGAAGTTGCTCGTTTGTCGCTTCATAAACTAGTTACTGATGGACGAATTCACCCTGCTAGAATTGAAGAGGTGGTTAGTAAAACAACCAAACAAATTGAATCTGAAATTATTGAAGTAGGAAAACGCACCGTAATTGATTTGGGAATCCACGGTCTTCATCCCGAACTTATAAAGGCTGTAGGTCGAATGAAGTATCGATCTTCATACGGTCAAAACTTGTTACAACATTCGCGAGAGGTTTCAAAACTTTGTGGTGTGATGGCTTCTGAGCTAGGGCTCAATGCCAAAGTTGCCAAACGGGCAGGACTGCTTCACGATATTGGAAAAGTACCGGAAGAAGAAACAGAAACTCCCCACGCTATTTTGGGAATGCAATGGGCTGAAAAATACGGAGAAAAAGAAGATGTATGCAATGCCATCGGTGCGCATCACGATGAAATTGAAATGAAAAACCTCATTTCCCCCATTGTTCAGGTTTGTGATGCGATTTCAGGAGCTCGTCCTGGGGCGCGCCGGCAAGTATTGGACAGCTACATACAGAGACTTAAAGAAATGGAAGACATTGCTTATGAGTTTACAGGAGTCACAAAGGCATACGCTATCCAAGCGGGTAGAGAACTCCGAGTAATGGTTGAAAGCGAAAAAGTGTCTGATGATTTAGCAGCTCAATTATCTTTTGAAATTTCGCAAAAAATCCAAACAGACATGACCTATCCCGGTCAGGTAAAAGTTACTGTAATTCGAGAAACTCGTGTGGTAAATATTGCCAAGTAAAAACAATGTGTTTGTATGAAGGCAAACGGTTTGATAAATTATAAAAAAACCATCAAATAGCTATTTGATGGTTTTTTGTTATTAGAATCGAAAAGCGTTTTAGTCTCTACTACGATTTCGATTGCGATCTCCTCCACGGTTATCGCGTCTATCATTGTCTCTACGTGGTGGTCGCTCAACATAACCTTCTGGTTTTTCCAGCAAGGCTTTTCGAGATACTTTTTCTTTGCGAGTTCTTGGATCTACTCCAAAATACTTAACATCAAAGACATCCCCCATGTTAACTACATCGGACACATTTTCTGTGCGTTCCCATGCCAGTTCACTAACGTGTAACAACACTTCGTTTCCAGGAGCTTCTATATACTCAACAACAGCACCAAAATCTAACATTTTGATTACTTTTACAGAATAGGTAGCTCCTTTTTCGGGCTTGAATGTAATTGAGTCAATTTTGGCAAGTACCGCATCTATCCCCTCGGCAGATGTTCCTAGAATTTCCACAATACCCTCTTCGGTTTCTGGATCTTCGTTAATCACAATCGTACAGCCAGTTTCTTTTTGTAGTTCTTGAATTACTTTTCCACCAGGTCCAATCAAGGCACCGATATAATCGTTAGGAATTCTTCGAGTTACCATTTTTGGCGAATGTGGTTTCACATCCTCTGCAGGTGCAGCAATGGTAGCTACTAGCTTTTCCAAAATATGCAAACGACCCTCAAGAGCTTGTTTCAATGCTTTTACTAAAATTTCATAGGACAATCCTTTGATTTTAATATCCATTTGACAAGCCGTAATTCCATCTTCTGTACCAGTAACCTTAAAATCCATATCACCTAGGTGATCTTCGTCTCCCAAAATATCAGACAATACTGCGTATCGTTCTCCATCGGAAATCAATCCCATAGCAATTCCTGAAACGGGTTTACGAATTTGAATACCAGCGTCCATGAGCGCCATAGTTCCAGAACAAACAGTTGCCATTGACGACGACCCATTTGACTCCAATACTTCCGATACAATACGAACCGTATAAGGACAGTTGTCAGGCATTACTTTTTTAAGAGCACGCTGTGCCAGGTTTCCATGACCAATTTCTCTTCGCGAAGTTCCGCGAAGTGGGCGTGCTTCTCCTGTACAAAACGGAGGAAAGTTGTAGTGTAAATAAAAGTTCTCTTCTCCTTGATGTGAAGGCGAATCGATAATGTTTGATTCTCTAGAAGTTCCCAAGGTAACGGTTGCTAGTGCTTGTGTTTCTCCTCTAGTAAATATTGAAGATCCGTGTGTAGAAGGCAAATAATCAACTTCACACCATATTGGGCGAATCTCGTTAGTTTGTCTTCCGTCCAATCGTTTTCCTTCGGCAAGTACTACCTCACGAACAGCTTCTTTCTGAGCAATATTAAAATACTTTGAAATTAAATGTCCTTTTTCTTCTTGCTCCTCTTCGCTAAACAATGCGATTGCTTCGTCTTTAACAAGACCAAATTTTTCTCCCCGTTCTTGTTTGGATGAACCAGCTTTGGCAATATCGTAACACTTTTGATAAACAGCTTCTTTAACTTTAGCGGCAATAGCGTCATCGGTTTCTTCTTGTTCGTATTCGCGAGTTGCTTTTTTTCCGACGGCTTCCGCAAGTCGAATTTGTGCTGCAATTTGAACTTTGATGGCTTCGTGACCAAACTTAATAGCCTCTACCATTTCTTCTTCAGAAATCTCATTGAATTCACCTTCTACCATCGCAACAGAATCTTCACTTGCACCAATCATAATGTCGATGTCTGATTCTTCAAGTTGCGCTCGGCTTGGGTTGATTATGAATTTTCCGTCAATTCTTCCTACGCGTGCCTCAGAAATTGGACATTCAAAAGGAATATCCGACAACTGAATTACTGTAGAAGCTGCTAATCCAGCAAGAGCATCACACATAACGTCATCGTCATGAGACATTAATTGAATCATTAGCTGAGTTTCGGCATGATAATCTTTTGGAAATAAGGGTCGCAATACACGATCTACCAATCGCATGGTCAAAATTTCGTCGTTGCTAGGTCTGGCTTCTCGCTTGAAGAAACCACCAGGGAATCTTCCCGCTGAGGCAAATTTTTCTCTGTAATCAACAGTCAGTGGTAAAAAATCAACAGGGCTGGCTTTTCGAGCCGATACAACGGTTGCTAATAACATAGCATTTCCCATTCTAATGACTGCTGAACCGTCGGCTTGCTTGGCAAGCTTTCCTGTTTCGATGGTAATCGTTCTACCATCGCCTAAGTCAATCGACTCAGTAAAGGTTTTTGGTATCATATTTTTTCATTTAAAATTAAAAAAAGGGTTGTTGTTGTGCTGTTGTCGTAGATACCCCAATGAAAAACCTATGATGCTTTTTCAGTAAAAAAAGAGGCACAAGGCCTCTTTTCGTTTATTTTCTAATATTCAATTCTTTGATAATTGCACGATACCTATTGATATCCTTGCTTTTTAGATAGTCCAACAGGCTTCTTCGTTTTCCTACCAACATAACGAGTGATCGTTCGGTATTGAAATCTTTACGATTGTTTTTAAGGTGTCCTGTTAAGTAATTGATTCGATGCGTAAACAAAGCGATTTGACCTTCTGTCGAACCGGTGTCTTTTTCAGATTTTCCGTGTTTTTTGAAAATCGCTTCTTTAACTTCTTTTGCTAAGTACATGCCAATATTTATGTAAATGATTATTATGTAGCCAACAGATTTTCTGTTGGAGCGGCAAATATAAGACTAAATTATGAAACTTTCTTTTTTTTGTGATACAATGCGTCGATTTGAGAAATAACACTCAAAAAATCAATCAAATCGAATATAATCAACCTCCAAAGAAAAGGCTCCCTCTTTTTTATCAAACAAAATGATTCCAATTCGTTCAATTTTTTTAAGAGTTTCAATATCTATGAAATTGCCCGTTTCTTTTCCTAATACACGCTCTTTGAATGTTTTGATCGGAAACGTAGCTGTTACCCATTCATTGGAATCTGAACTAAAAACAAGTTGGTGCGTTGGGCGATAAAATCTGTTATAACGTTCCAATACAATCCCAAATTCTCTGCCAGTACTTTTAAATCGTAGACTTATTGTTTTAAACGCAGACAGATCGTATGATTTTCTGGGACTTCGAATAGAGGCAAAACCGCCGTTATTTTTTAAAGAAATTGTGCCTTTAAATACGATGCTGTTCGTTGATTCAATCATAGAAGAAGTTGAAAGCCCTCCCATCACATCATCATTCACTACATACCAGTTTGTTTCCATTTTTTTAGAGCCAAAATCAAAAAGAAGGGGTGGGGTGTTTGACAACATAAAAAGCAAAACAATATTAACAAAGTTGTTCATTGTTTCAAAGATAGTTTTTTTGTTCTTTTGTCAGAGTATTATGTTAAATATATAATGACAATATCTAAGTATGTTGTTGTTTGGGAATTTAATTAAAGCTGATGGATTTGTTTTTTTAGATAAAAACAAATTAACGATTCAAAATAAGGTTCAAATACAAGTTGATTTTGTCTTTCAACTCTTTTCGATGAACAATGAAGTCAAGGAATCCGTGTTCTTTAAGAAACTCGGAGGTTTGAAATCCTTCAGGTAAATCTTTTCCAGTAGTGTCTTTAACAACACGAGGTCCTGCAAATCCAATCAATGCACCAGGTTCGGCAATATTAATATCACCAAGCATAGCAAACGAGGCGGTGGTGCCACCCGTTGTTGGGTCTGTACAAAGAGAAATGTAAGGAATTTTGGAGTCGTCTAATTGTGCAAGTTTGGTAGATGTTTTTGCCATTTGCATCAACGAAAGCGCAGCTTCCATCATTCGGGCTCCACCTGATTTTGAGATTACCAACAAAGGTGTTTTGTGTTTTAATGAGTAGTCAGCAGCGCGAGCGATTTTTTCTCCAACAACCGAACCCATTGAACCGCCAATAAATCCGAAATCCATACAGGCAATAACCAAATCGTGACCTCCAGATTTTCCTACCCCAACTCGAATGGCGTCTTTGAGTCCTGTTTTTTTCTGAGCAGCTTGAAGACGGTCTTTGTATTTTTTAGTATCAACAAATTTTAAAGGATCTTTGGATGTAAGTTGTTTTTCAATTTCATTAAACTTACCATCATCAAACAAAAGCTCAAAATATTCTTTGCTTCCTATGCGAACATGATAATCATCTTCTGGAGAAACATAAACATTTTCAGCAAGTTCTTCGGTGTCAACAATTTTACCAGTAGGGGTTTTGTACCAAAGTCCTTGTGGGGTGTCTTTTTTTTCTTCTGTGGAGGTTTGAATACCTTTTTCAGTTCTTTTAAACCAAGCCATGAGTTAGAAATTTAAAATAAAGATAACAAACTTATATCAACTACAACGTATTGACGTTGTTTAAGTCTTCAAAAGCTTTTTTCAAACGAGCAATAAAACTGCTTTCACCTGCACGAAGCCAAACTCTGGGGTCGTAATATTTTTTATTTGGAACATCGCTTCCTTCTGGATTTCCAATTTGCTTTTCCAAGTAATCAGATTTTTCATTCATGTAGTCTCTAACTCCTGCCATAAATGCGTATTGCATATCGGTATCGATATTCATTTTGATAACTCCGTAGCTAATTCCTTCTCGAATTTCTTCTACAGTAGAACCCGATCCTCCGTGAAAAACAAAATCAATAGTGTTGTGGGCTACGTTGTATTTTTCAGAAATATATTCTTGGGAATTTTTAAGAATTTTTGGTGTCAATTTTACATTACCTGGTTTGTAAACGCCGTGAACGTTTCCAAAAGCAGCAGCGATGGTAAACTGATCGCTTACTTTAGAGAGTTCTTCATAGGCATAAGCTACTTCTTCGGGCTGTGTGTATAATTTAGAGACATCAACATCGCTGTTATCAACGCCATCTTCTTCACCACCTGTGATTCCCAATTCGATTTCTAGGGTCATTCCCATTTTGCTCATACGTTTGAGGTAAGTTTTGCAAATTTCAATATTTTCTTCCAAAGGCTCTTCGGAAAGGTCAATCATGTGAGAGCTAAACAATGATTTTCCAGTAGCTTTAAAGTGAGCTTCGCTGGCGTCTAATAGACCATCAATCCAAGGTAATAATTTTTTTGCTGCGTGGTCAGTGTGAAGAATTACAGGCACTCCGTATGCGACAGCCATTTCGTGTACGTGTTTAGCTCCAGCGATTGCTCCAGCGATTGCAGACTGTTGCCCTTCGTTAGAGAGTCCTTTCCCAGCGTTGAACTGCGCTCCTCCGTTTGAAAACTGAATGATAACAGGAGCATTGAGTGATGCAGCGGTTTCAAGAACTCCATTGATAGTGTTGGATCCAATGACATTGACTGCTGGTAGGGCAAATCCTTTTTCTTTGGCAAGTTTAAAAATTTCTTGAACTTCTTTTCCTGTGGCTACTCCAGGTTGAATTTGATGACTCATTTTTTTGGATTATGGTTATTAAACGTGGGCAAAAATAATAAGAATATATGAGCTTAGAAAGGATAATTGATACCGATATTAAATACAGCATCTTTTAATTTGTATTGTGTATTCCAGCGTGCTGATTTTTCCAGCGCTGGGTTATAGGTTTTAAATCCAGCATCGAGTCGTAAAACCAAGTAATTGAAATCATAACGCAAACCAAAACCGGAGCCAATCGCCAATTCGTTGAGGTCATCGAATCCTCCAAAGTTGCGCTTCGGGTCAGTATCATTATCAAACACATTCCAAATATTTCCAACATCAGTAAAAAGAGCTCCCTCCAAGCTGCCAAAAAGATCGAATCGATATTCTAAATTGAATGCCAGTTTAAAGTTAGCCTCATTAAACTCATTAATGCCCCCACTGCTTCCAGGGCCCAATCGGTAAACATCCCAAGCACGGTTGTCGTTGGATCCTCCAGAAAAATAAGATTTGGAAAAAGGAATGCTATTGGAGTTCCCAAAAGGAACGGCCAATCCTATAAAACTTCTCATTGCCAAAACACTACCTTCTGATAACTGCCAATGATGAATGTAGTCGATTTCTGTTTTGGCATATTGGGAAAATACAACTTCAAAAAGTTCCAGTTGGTTCGATGCAGTATCTGTTTCAAGATTTAATGGACTCGATAAGGCATTTAACAACGACCCTGCGAGTTCAAAATTCAGTCTAAATTGTGAGTAATTTTCATCCAACAGATCTTTTCGATCGCTCTTGGTATAATTAAAAGTGGAACCGATAATCAAATTGTTTTGGGTCAAACGTGTTTTTCGTTCATCAATAATTCGAACACGCTCCAAAGTGTTTGCTTCCACTGCAAGGGATTGATTGAGAACATCGTTTATGAAACTATTGATTCCATTAGGAATAATGAGGTTGTTGCTGGCATCTAAATAGTTGGGGTTGGGGTTTTCGTTTTGAGCAAGACGATTTATTTCGCTGAAAGAGCTGTTGTAAACATTGAAATAATTTTGTGTATTTCTGTTGTTAACCAATTCAAAATTCAGCAACCCTAGACGAAATGTTTTAAAGCGATTGGGTTTCCAATTGAGAGAAATCCCTGCTGTAAAATTTTGTCGATCCAAACCAATATTTTTTTGAATCCCAGTTCCAAAATCAATGCGAGTGCTGGGAGACATCGAAGGAGGAATCAAGGTGTTCAATTTAAAAGGCAATACAACGCGCGGAATACTAATCTGTATATCGGCACCAATTTCAGAAATAGTTTCATTACCTGATTTTCCAATAGTCCCTCTTACAGACATTTCCAAAGTTTCGGCTCCTCTAAAAACATTTCGACTGATGAGAGAATTTTCAAAAGCAATTCCCAAATCTTGAATGTTGGAGTGGGTAAGGTCAAAACCAAACTTTAACGAATACCGATCTTTGGGAGTCAGTAATATGTTTGCGATTAAATCCGTTTCGGAATTGTTTATGTATTGATAACTAATGGAAGGATATAAAAAGCTTTGCAATCTACTAAACCCTTGAAAGGTAGTAGTACGATTCAAATCACTATAATAATCTCCCTTTTTTACTGTGGAAGCATTGCCGAGTGTTTTGGGTTTGTAACGCAACTTGCCTTTGGAGTAAATGATGTAATTGTTGAAATGAACCGAATCAGAATATGGTATCATTCTTTGTTGAGCCCTTTCATCTGTAAAAATATTTACTTCTTTAATGGTGTGCAATTGGTAAGGAATTTGAACGGTTCCTGTTTCGGGATTGCTTTTTTGAAAGTCAGAAATTTTCACCAAGACAGGCAGTAGATAATCATTGCCTACAGTGTCCCAGGCGACTTCAAATAAAACAGAATTCAGCTGAAAATTATACACTCCCGAGTTTCGAAACAAGCGATACAGTCGGTCACGTTCTTTATCAAAATCTAGCGCATCAAATTGATTGCCTTTTTTGAGAAAAGATTCGTTTTTATGAAGTTGGTAGATAGAATCTATAACTGGAGAGGCGATCGAAGTTGAAATACTATCCAAATAAAAGGGAATGCCTTTAGCAACACGATATTCAACATGCGCCAGTTGTTTGTTGTTCTTTGAAGCTTGAATTTCAAAATCTGCTTTGGCATCAAAATATCCTTTGTTGTTTTGAAAGGTTTTTAAATTTTCAACTGATTGAAGGATTACTAGTGAGTCGATGATTGCAGGGGCTTCTCCCGTTCGTTTTTTCCAATCTTGAAACTGAACTTTTGCATTTTTTATAGCGGTCACTTGTTTTTTGGAAAACCAAGCATTCATGCGTTTCCGACGTTTTGGTTTTTTGTCTAGCCATGCTTCAAAAAGAGAGTCGGTGTCTTCTTTGGCCCATTGATATAGGTAAACTCTAGTGGGGATTCCAAGAAAACGTTTGTTGGGTTTTTGGAGCAATAAGTTCTTGAGCGTATCGTTGGTTTCTCGAATATCATCAACATACAATCTGTTTTTAGTAAGTAGTTGCTCGCTGGGTTCCAATTGATTGGTTACACTACATCCAGTGAGGAGAGTGAGAATGATAAGAATTAATGGTATTTTTGTCAAAGTTGGTTTCAAAAAAGATACGCTTACTAATAAAAATCAAAAATACATCATTTTGATGGTTACGAAAAACGAATTAAAATTGGCCAAAAGCCTGCACCAAAAAAAACACCGAATTCAAGAAAACTCTTTTTTTGTAGAGGGCGAAAAATCAATCAAGGAATTTTTAGCTAGTTCTTTTGAATTGAAAGTATTGTATTCTGTACAGCTCGAAATTTTTGGTTCCATTGCACAGGGAGTTTCAATAACTTTTAGTGATTTAAAAACCATCAGTGCTTTGACCAATCCGTCGGGGCATTTTGCCATTTTCTCATTGCCAGAACCTCAAGAAATAGCGTACAATGACTTTTTGGTTGGACTCGATTCGATTCGTGATCCCGGAAACCTAGGGACGATTATTCGATTGTGCGATTGGTTTGGTATTCGCGATTTGGTCTGTTCTAAAGATACTGTAGACTGCTTCAACCCCAAAGTTGTTCAGTCCAGTATGGGATCGTTGAGTAGGGTTGGAGTGCATTATGTAGATTTTGACAGCTTTTTAGCAGCGTGTCCTGTACCTGTTTTGGGTGCTGATATGAACGGAGTTTCCATTTATGAAACCCTTTTGCCTAAACAAGGAATTTGGGTGCTTGGAAACGAATCCACTGGCTTGAGTGAGGCAACACAACAACGATTGAGTCAAACCGTTTCCATTCCTCGATTTGGAGTAACACAACAAACAGAAAGTTTGAATGTTGCCACAGCCACAGCTATTTTGCTAAGCGAAACACGGAGAACGTTTGCTAATGAAACGTAAAGTTGATAAAAATGCCTCGGGATCTTAGTGCGCTGATGTTTCCAGTCCACGGGCTGTTGGGATCGACATCGGGAACGAGTTCGTCACTAATGGCAAAAACTCCGCGAATGGAGGGAGAAAATTTAAAATAATACAAGTAAAAATCAATACCCAAGCCCAATTCATAATAAAAGGTATTGGTTTGGGTTCGAAACACTTGATTAACATTGTCATCGGGATTGTTTTGATTGCTTGACAAATTAACAGAAGTAGATATTCCACCAAGCAAATAAGGACGGATATTATTGAGTCGTTTGGTGCTAAATTTTAAAATCAAGGGAAGGTGAATATAAGTCGACTTTACGGTTCGCAGCGTGTCCGAACTTTTGGTAAATCTACTTCGGTCTAAAAAATTCAATTCTCTTTGTGTTGATGAAAGCCCAGGTTCGAAGCGAAGATTTAAATGCTCAAATACCCGATAATCGGCAACCAAACCGATATTAAAACCTGGAGAAGTCTTAACAAGCACTTCAGGCAACAGTTTTTTGTACTCAACTTTGTAGTTATAGGAATTCAACCCTATATAATAGCCAAATTGAAGTTTTTTTTTGTCAAAATTTTGCAAGTTGACCACTTTTTCTTTGGTGCGACGTTGCCCATGAGCAGTTGCCGTTACAAATAATACCGTTAAAACAAGAACTAAAAATCTCATCAAAAAGGAAATTTAAAAATCACTTTCTAGCTACATAAATAGTAGCGACACCCATCGTTTGAGGGTAATGCTTTGTTTGAGTAAACCCATTTTTTTGTAAAATATTGTTGAAAGCATCGCCAAAAGGAAATTTTGCTGCCGATTCAGAAAGGTAGGAGTAAGCAACTTTGTCTTTTGAAAAAACACGACCAATAAGGGGGAGCAATAAACGAGTGTGAAAAAAATACCCCAATTTAAAGAGTGGGTTGGTAGGTACTGAAGTTTCGAGAATTACCAATGCGCCGTTTTTTTTCAGCACACGATACACTTCCGAAAGCCCTTGATCAAGATTTTCAAAATTTCGAACCCCAAAAGCAATTGTTATCGCATCAAAATGGGCATCTTGAAAAGGAAGTTTTTCTCCATCTCCCAAAATCATCGATACGCGATTCTCAGCTTTATGGTCTTTTACTTTTTGTTTTCCTACGGATAGCATCCCAGGAGAAATGTCCAGGCCAACAATTTTAGACGCACTTGTTTTGCAAAGGGCTACTGCCAAATCACCCGTTCCCGTTGCAATATCCAATACCGTGTCTGGAGAAAAAGAAGCGACCCATTGAATGACTTTTTTGCGCCAACGCAAATCAATTCCAAAAGAAATGACCCTGTTAAGGCCGTCGTATTCCTTTGAAATTGTATCAAACATTTCGGTAACTTGTTGTTTTTTACCTCGAGAACGGTCATCGTAAGGAGTTACGGGTTGACTCATAGCTTTCTTTTTGGCAAAGATAAGAGATTCCATTTCCATTCATACATAATTTGACTAAAAAGTAAGCATTGAATTTGCTTACCTATAAAGCATTTTTTTAAATAATTATGACATGTTAAATATTGCTTTTTAGTACGTATCCGAAATGAATTTAGTTAAATCATCAAAAAAAATTGATTTTATTATAAATATCGTTGATTTTTTTATTTATATTTGAACTTACATATGTTAATATGCTTTTCACCACCTACATTTCTCTAGCTTTATATAGATACGTATTTGTCAAAGTTCCTACAACTTTGTTACTCATTTTTGTATGTAATCATACATCAATGGGGCAAACGAACTTTCGGTCGATTCCTCAAGTTCAAAAATCAACTTTGAATCATTTAGCGGCATTAAATGTTTCTATGTCATCAAGGACTCGGGTTCTTCAAAGCGTGCGAACCAATAGGTATTTGGATGTTTTAGTGGCTGAAAAAAACACAGGAATTGTTCAAAAAAAATCCTTATCAACTTTGGTACAAGAGGAAGTTGTTTTGATTTTAGCCAATGATGGGCAATCTCAATTCAATATTTCAAATAATCCAAAAATTTATAACACCTGTCCGAGGTTAAACATAAACATTCAATTGGGATATTTTTTTACTAAAGTATAAGAGAAAGTAGTTGAGATTTTCTACTCCAACTTGGGCAGGTGTATTAATAATTTGAACGACTAAATGATAAAGCTTTTTAAGCAATGATAACCTTTTTTAATCAAAATACTATGAAGATATACCTCTATTTTTTGCTATTATTTGTTGGTTTTTGGGCTCATGCTCAAGAGGTTCGAGTGATTGATAACAAAGGAACCATTCGAACCGTGACGGTTAATAATGTCACAGAGGATACTACAGCGCCTACTGCCCCAGTAGAAGGTGATGTATGGTTTGATACGACAACTAATATTTCCAAAGTTTATGATGCCGACACCACCAGTTGGAAAGTGATTGATCCCGACAGCGTAACGGTAGATGCCACAGCACCTAACACACCTACAGAAGGCGATATATGGTTTGACACTAACGAAAACCTTACCAAAGTGTGGGACGGAACATCTACATGGCAACCTATACAAGCCATTACTGCATATAGTCTTTGGGATAACGACCTCGATACCGGAATCCAAGTAGAAGAAGGAGGCCCCGGAACCGATGACGACACCATTCGTTTTGATACAGAGAATGCAGAGCGCATGGTCATTGCATCTGATGGAAATGTTGGAATAGACAGAAGTACTCCACGAGAAAAATTAGAAATCAATAACGGGAATATAACTTTGGGAACCATAGCTCCCGGAGATGGAACAGATCAAGGGCTCAATTACTTTCTTTTTGGTCATACATCGCAGAATCCCTTGAATAATTATGGGATGAAATTACAGTATGATGCTGTTGCTGATTCCTATGGGACGATGTTGTTTACGGGAAATCTATTTTCCGATGCCTTTGTTTCTATTGGAAGACCACAATCCGGAATAAGCTCTTGGACACATGACAATATGGAGGAATGGGCTCGTTTTGTTGAAGGAAATCTAGGCATCGGTACTCCGAACCCCACGGAAAAACTCACCATTCAATCAGGGGACATACTAGTTAACAATGACCAAACAGCAGACCGCCAGGTCAATTTAACCGTAAACTCTGTTATTGATCTCAATACAGTAAAAGAGGATTTGGTTTTAACGCGATTCATCTCACCAAGTAATGTCAATGCGGGTGACGGCTTCGCTGGTAGTTTAATAGATTTTAGAGCAACAAATGGACCCAACCTTTGGACGACTGCGCAAATTTTAGGTCTTACGGATGCAGGTGTTGGTGCTGGATTTGCTGGTGGTTTAGCTTTTGCTACGCAAAACGGTAATGGAAATAATGACCCCGATGGAACTGGTCCACGAAATAGAGGAGCTAACCCAGTCGTTCGAATGGTCATTCAGGGAGATGGAGATGTGGGAATTGGTGTAGCACAACCCACAGCAAAACTTGATGTCAATGGAACTACCCGTTTACGAGCCGCCTTACTAGATGCCAACAACGACCCAGGAACCGCAGGACAGGTACTAACCTCTACCGTTACAGGAACAGACTGGATAGATTCAACATTAAGTGGATTGACCGACTTGGACGGCGATACCCAGATACAAGTAGAAGAAAGTCCGGATGACGACACCATCCGTTTTGACGCACTAGGAGAAGAACGGGTACGATTGAACAGTACCCAGCTTACGTCTAATGTTGATTTAGTGGTCAACGGGACTGGGACATCAGACCTGATACTTGAACAGGATCCAGGACTCTCTTTTACTCCATTGGTTGATCTCTCTCATGTAGATAGTAGCACTTTAACGCTCTTGCGTTTAACGATCACCACCCCCATCAACGCAGGAGGACACAATTTTGCAGATCCAAAGGTTACCGGATCAGGGATTACCGTCCGTGATGCCACTACCGTAGCAGGAAATCTTGGAACCTCCTATTGGATTTATAGACAACTTGGATCAAATCGCCGATTTGGACTTGTAGAATTTCGTTTGGTTGGAAGCATTCTTCAGGGACGGTACAGAACCAATCGCCGATCTTCTGGGGCAGCATGGACTGACGCTGAACAAACAGATGCCCTTTTTAGTAGTGGTACAGGGGTTAATTATGCTCCCGGAACCATATCAATCGGCTTAAGCTATACTTCTTTGGAAGGACCTCCTTTTTTTATTGCCGATCAAAGCGAGTCAAAAGTAGGTATTGGTACTGTTACGCCAGAACATACCCTCACCGTAAGCGGAACCGCACAAATTACAGGGGCGCTACACGACAGTAACAACGACCCAGGAACCGCAGGGCAGGTGCTAAGCTCTACCGTTACGGGAACAGACTGGACAGATTTAACATTAAGTGGATTGACCGACTTGGACGGCGATACCCAAATCCAAGTAGAAGAAAGCACCGATGACGATTATATTAGATTTGACACCCGTAATGCACAACGGATGGTCATTGATTCTTTAGGAAATGTAGGGATTGGCACAAATAATCCTGACGCAAGACTCCATGTTCTAAATGGTCATATTCTTGTTGAAACCAGCACTCCCAGGCTAACCCTCAAAACGAATGGTGGTGCGGGGACTGTTCAACAACGGATGGTTTTTGAAACACACGATAATGCCCGTGGAGGTGGACTGCAATGGAACCTAACACCAGATCCAAACAGAGTAGCTTTTTTTGGGCAACCTTACCAAAGGAACTATTTAACCTATGCCTATACCGAAACAGGAGAAGAAATTTATCGAGACTATAATTCTACGGTTAAATTTAAAATTAGAAATACAGATGGATTTACTTCCATAGCGGGGAATCACAACCCAACCAAGGCATTGGACGTAGGCGGTGAAGCCCGAATCCGAACCTTACCGCTTGGTGCAGCAACAGACAGTATTGTTACCGCCAATGTTGACGGCGACTTAAGAAAGCAAAGTATTTCTAATTTGTTATGGGACAACGACCTCGATACCGGAATCCAACTAGAAGAAAACGCCGATGACGACACCATCCGTTTTGATACAGATGGAACAGAACGCATGACCATTACCGCCAGCGGGACAGTGGGCATTGGGACGACGTCTCCAACCGCCTTATTTCAAGTGCAGGGAACCGCTAGTGCACTTTCTTCGGCAGTTCCTTATGAAGTGACTTCCGATTTGACAGCCGCATGGACAGAGCTTGTTTCAGACACTACGGGACTTTATTTAAGCCCTGATGCGATAAGTTTTGGAACGATGGCGATAACAGGCCCTTTAGATTCTTTGGAGTTTGGTTTTGAAACGGCCAATACGCCTGAATCGGGTTTTGTAATCAGTGAATCAACCCCCGTAAAAGAGGAGCTTTTGACCTCCTATTGGGTTTATTTATTGGACGGAATATATGTCAAAGCAGTTCAATTTGAATTTCGTCTCAACGGAACGGCTTTAGAGGTGCGCAGAGTAGGTGCTCAATTTAGAAGCGACCTGCCTGGCGGAGTGGCAACTTCACTTCAAAACGAAGCCTACTTTTCTGGTACAGGCTGGACCACTAGTGGGGCGGACTATACCCTTGATTTGGTTCGAGTAAACACC
>Ga0181563_10001260_pt1 | contig 25156 bp, 16 predicted proteins | sample 011ome_25_FD_133759 | JGI IMG/M metagenome (GOLD analysis project Ga0181563, IMG submission 133759) | Coastal salt marsh microbial communities from the Groves Creek Marsh, Skidaway Island, Georgia - 011512CT metaG (megahit assembly) | ecosystem: Environmental > Aquatic > Marine > Intertidal...
AAGGTGGTTTAGCCGTTGTTAGGTGATCAAGACGCTCGAAATACCATGTTTTGGAGTGGTGACGGAGTTCCAATGCCGTGAGATTCAAGTTTTATCGTATCGGATGCCGATGACCAAGAATCGGTGTACGGCACGGCGTGAGCACCGCAGAGGCTGCAATTCATCTGCTTAGGAAAGATTGTTGGATTAACAATCTTTCTCGTGGGGCAGTCAACAGTCGGGCGATGCAGTGAACCTTTGGGCAAACTCGGAATGGCTTGGTAGGTCATCGGTTTGCGGATTTCTGAACTTCTGACGATGCCCTCTTGGTAGATGGATTATCTGAGACATGGATTATCTGAATTACTGGGGCATTGTCAGTTCACCCTTTCGTTTAAGCAAAGAGAGCCAGCTTTACTTTGGAGAGGCTCATCGAGTTTTTTTGGCGGACCTGATCCAAGTTGCTTCGCAGCCCCAACGGATCACTTCCTTTCTTGCTCCACGCCATTCAGGTTTGTCGACGCTTCTTGGTTTTTTTGCAGACTCGCACGGGCTGGGCAAACAAGCGGTGCAGATGGCCGTCGTCGGGAAAGATCTTTACCAAAAAGATTGTTTGCTGCGAGTGCTGATGACAGCGATCGGAGCGTCAGGAATCTCTGGGCAGCATCAGGCAGTTTGTTCTGCTGCAGATAAGATCGCATTAGATCATCTCGCAGGGATTCGGTCTGTTCTGGTGTTGGACCGACCGTTGGCGTCTGCGATGGAAGTTGCCATCGAACTTGCTGGAAACTGTCAACAATTACATGTCTTGATCGCCGGTGATTCGGAGGTGTTGGATTTGGTGCCAAGCAGAGTTCATCAAGGCAACAAGATCGATTTGAAATCCTCGCTCGGTTGTTTGAGTTATGCTGAAAGCTTGGAGTTTATTCGTTCTTCTCTCAGAGAAGTTGGCGGTGCGGATGATGTTTTCAGCGTATCGGCTCTAGATGCCCTTTTCCAATGTGCTGAGGGTAGAATTGGATTAATCAGTCACCTTGCATATCAGTCGATGCAGCAGGCCTTCGAGTTTCGAATTCGCCAAGTCACTTTGGAGGTCCTCGAGTCAGTGCTGCACACACCGGTGCGACAGGCTGCCTAGGACTCGTCAAGGTTGAGTCTCACAAGGGTGATAGGTATCGGGTCATGCGAGTTATGACGTCTTTCCCAAGGTAAGCGGTTTATCTGACCAGTTTTCCGGAATCCTTTTGCGGTAGCGTCCGATGTTGCAGATCTTTCGGGTAGTGTTGAGAGAGGAAAATGGTGCAGCCCGCGCAGCGCGTCGTACCCTACCTATTCGCATACACTGATCGTCAGAGAGTAAAATGAGTGGATCCGTTCGCTATCAGCCAGACTGGTCCGATTATCAACGGTACCGCCCCGTCATCCTGTTAGGCGTTGGTGCTTTTCTTTTGCTTATCCTTGTCTACACCGGCATCTACACCGTTCAGGCCGAATCTCAAGGTGTGGTGTTGCGATTTGGTAAATACATCAAAACCGTTGAGCCAGGATTGCGATTTAAGATTCCTTTTGGTGTGGATCTTGTGGAGATTGTTCCAGTTAGGCGTCAGCTAAAACAGGAATTTGGTTTTGCCACATCAGAGGGTTCAACCAATCCGACGCAGTTCTCGACGGAGCAGTCCGCTGAACGCAGTATGGTGACGGGAGATCTGAATTCTGCAACCGTTGAGTGGGTAGTGCAGTACCGTGTACGCGAACCCAAGCTTTATCTCTTTCAAGTTCGTGATCCAGGTCTCACACTTCGAGATTTATCTGAATCCGTCATGAGAACCGTTGTGGGTGATAGAACTGTTGATGAAGTCATCACGATTGGTCGGCAAGAAATTGAGGTTGAAGCGTTGGCCAGCCTGCAGGGTCTTGTGGATCGTTACCAGCTAGGTTTGAGCATCGATCAAGTACAGCTCAAGAATGTTAATCCGCCACTGCCCGTTCAGCCTTCTTTCAACGAGGTGAATCAAGCACAGCAAGAACGTGAGCAGATGGTGAATGTTGCCAATGGCGAATACAACAAGGAAGTACCTCGGGCTCGTGGTGAAGCAGAGCAAAAGATACAGGCATCAGAGGGTTACGCGGTCAAGAGAATTAACGAGGCACAGGGAGATATCGCTCGTTTCAATGCGATGTTTTTCGAGTACCAAAAAGCACCCGAAGTGACGAAGCAGCGAATCTACATTGAGACGATGAAAGAGGTCCTTCCCAAGTTAGGACGAAAAATTGTCATCGACGAGGATGCAAGTCAGATCCTGCCATTACTGCAGTTGTCTACGGACGCAGCTAGGAGTTCCAAATGAAACGGGTAATTGTTTCCGTGGCACCGGTATTCATCGTTGCTGTTTTGTTTTTTGTTTTCAATGCTGCTTACACAGTGAATGAAACCGAACAGGTGATCATTACGCAGTTTGGTAAGCCGGTTGGTAATCCAATTTTGGAATCCGGATTGCATTTCAAAGTCCCGTTCATCCAAGAAGTGAATCGCTTGGATAAACGGATTCTCGATTGGGATGGACGCCCGAGTGAAATGCCAACGAAAGATAAAACGTACATTGTTGTTGATACGTTTGGCCGTTGGAGGATTGATGATGCAGAGCAGTTCTTTCTGCGTTTGAGAGATGAACGCAGTGCTCAGTCTCGACTCGATGACATCCTCGGCAGCGAAACTAGAAATGCAATTGCAAAACACGAATTGATTGAAGTGATTCGTACCACCAAGGATCGGGAGCCGATGCAAGATACGGTGATTCCCGATGTGATCGAAGATGCGAGCGGTCCTGGAACCATCGGAGTCTTGTATAGCATTGTGAAGGGTAAAGCAAAAATTGAGGAAGAGATTTTAGAAAAAGCTGCTTCGAAACTATCTGATTTTGGAATCGAATTGCTGGACGTTCGGTTCAAACGTATCAACTATAACGAAAGCGTGCAGAAGCGAATTTATGACCGGATGATCAGCGAGAGACAGCAGATTGCGGAAAGGTTCCGCAGTGAAGGAGCCGGTGAGGCGGCAAAAATTATTGGCCGTAAAGAAAAGGATCTGCTGGAGATCGAGTCCGAGGCCTATAAAACAGTTCAGGAGATTCGCGGCGAGGCAGATGCGAGCGCGACTGAAATCTATGCCTCTGCTTACAATCAAAGCGAAGATTCTATTTCCTTCTATCAGTTTATTAAAACGATGGAGACCTATCAGGAAATGTTGGATCGAGATAGCACCATGGTCTTCACGACACAGAGCGATATTTTTCAGTTCCTAAAGCGAATTGAAGTGAAAGATACGCATTGATTTCTTTTCTGCCGAGAGATTGTTCGTTATTGGTCGTCGGTTGAAGCTGTGCACGCGGGCGAAGCATATTTTGTTAGGCCAGCGAAGCCTTGTCTTGAGGCTAGATTGGCGGTGCAATTTAGGTGACTTGGGTGTCGACTTCCGAGGTTGCACTTATTCACTACACCCCCAACGAACCACCTTCGCCTACCACTGCTGGGACTCATTTCTTTTTGGGTACGTCTGCGAAGATGCATCTGAGCAGTACCGGTCATCAAGGTGAAAGAACTTCGTTTTTCGAAATAATCGAAACCTTTTTCGCAAGTTTTCGCAAAAAATCAAATGTTCGACTCATCCTTGCCGATGACTACTTCGTGCGGCGGCGATCTGATCGGCATCTTTCTTGTCATGGGGCAGGCCTAGGGACTACGGTTTCGGGTGACCAATGTGTTCAGGGGACAACGATTCATAGAGGTCACACTGGAATTTTAGCCGTGTTCACTTTTTCATCGGGTCCTCGTGGTCATGCTGGATATTGATCATCGCTATCAGAAAAAGGCGTTGATTTCGGTTCTCATTGTCTGCGAGGTTTCTTTCTTTTTGACTGGTTGCTCGAGACCTTGGTATCGTCAAAACGCAGATCAAGACGCGTATGCACTGATTCGTGAAAAGGGTGGCTACCTCGACCACTCCAGTATCTATCCATCCGAGCAGTCTCGACTTGCAGATCCCTATTCGATTGACGAGCCACCGATGCCGAAAGATGACCCGGCTTCGCATCGTCTGATGCACAAGGTGGATGGGAAAGATGGAAGTGACCAGTGGCATCGCTTTGGCCAGATCGAGACGATTGAGCCTGTCGGCTGGCAAGACTCAATGCCCCGAAACGAAGAAGGAAAGATTGAACTGGACCTTCGCGGAGCAATCTCTGTTGGGCGGCTGAATTCACGAGAGTACCAACGGCAGCTTGAAAATCTCTATCTCTCTGCGCTCGACGTCTCGCGCGAGCGATTTCGATTTGACTACCAGTGGTTCGCTGATGGGATCGTAGATCAAAATTACCGAGGATCAGGGATTGGTGGTCGCAGTGAAACGGGTTTAGATACTTCTGTCTTTTTTAGAAAGACGCAGGCGGCTGGCGGTGAACTGGTAGTTGGGCTGGCCAACTCCCTGCTTTGGGATGTTTGGGGCTCCAGTAGTGACACTTTTGGATCTACCCTTGATTTTGCACTGCGGCAACCCTTACTTCGCTTTGGGGGAAGAGCGAGAGTAATGGAGCAGCTAACTCAGAGTGAGCGAGATCTTTTAGCGAACGTTCGTCAAATGCAGCAGTATCGACAAGGGTTCTATGTTCGCTTGGCGACGGGACGCGCGAACGGTAGCGGCCCCTCCACAGGATCACGCATTGGTCAGTCAGGCTTGGGGGTGGTCGCGGGTTTTCCCAGCGGTCGAAACGGTGCTCCATCCGCCGGCGGTTATCTGGGGCTATTGCAAGATCAGCAGGAGATACGGAACCAAGAGGCAAATGTCGTCGCTCTCAGAGATAGTGCAGCACAACTCGAGGCAGCATTTGACGCGAACCGAATCAGTAGTCGGCTCCAAGTCGATCAAGCACTGCAAGCCTTACTCAATGCCCAGAGTAGCTTGCTCGCTTCAAAAGCTTCGTATGATAGCCGAGTCGATGCCTACAAGATTTCTCTTGGGTTACCGCCTAGCTCACCTATCACGGTGAAAGATCCGCTACTCGATCGATTCATTTTGATTGATAACAGCTTGACCGATTTGCAAAACAATATCGCTAACGCACTGCTTCGGATTCGACGTGGTCGAACGAATCCTGACGTCGACAGAATGAAGGGGCAGTTGATAGAGCTTCGAAAGCTCCATCCCGACATTGATGCGCAACTTGAACTTGCCAAAAAAAGTTTGTCGAGTTTGATCGACCGTATTCCAGACCGCTTGAAGCAATTGCAGCTTGTGGGGCAGCAGGTCGTTGATCTTGATGCAGATGTGGATCCGCGTGTTTATGACCCTTCGCAATTCACCGAGCGAGTTGATTACCTCAAGGAAAGAATTCCACAGATCATCCAAGAATTTTCGGAGACCCGAACGGCGTGTGATCACCTTGAAATGCAGTTTGCTGAGGACGAGCCTGCTAATTCACATACACGGTTGGTTGATCTAACGACACAGTTTTCGGACTTGCTGTTGGAACTGTCTTTGGTTCACGCAGAAATTAAACTTCAAGGTATTTCTCTTTTGCCGATCAACTTGGAGCCGAAACAGGCGCTGGAGATTGCACGAGAAAATCGGCTTGACTGGATGAATGCACGATCCAATCTGGTGGATTCTTGGCGAAAGATCGAAGTGGTGGCCAATGACCTTCGCAGCGATTTGGATGTTGTAGTCACTGGCGACCTCGGAACCAAACCGAATCATCCAGTAGCATTTGATACCGATTACTCAAAGGTGCGAATGGGATTGCAGTTCGACACACCAACAACTCGCTTGATTGAACGAAATCGTTACCGCGCTGCTCTGATTACCTATCAGCAGGCGAGGCGAGATTACATGCTCTTTGAAGATAGTGTTGAGCAGAGTCTTAGGAATACATTGCGTATTGTCAATCTAAGTCAGATCAATCTTGAAGTTCGGCGGGCTGCCGTTCGTGTTGCTATCGCACAGGTGGATATCGCAAGGCTCCGTTTGAATCCACCGGTTCGTCCTGATCAGCCAAGTAGAACATCGCCCACCGCCGCACGCGACCTTGTTTCCGCGTTGACCGATCTTTTAAACGCGCAGAACGACCTGCTCAATGTTTGGGTGAGTTATGAAGTGCTACGAGTGCTGATCGAATTTGAAATGGGGATCATGGAGATTGATGATCAGGGCATTTGGATTGATCCCGCTTCTTATGATAATCTGCACTACGAGTCTCTTCCCGTTCTCGACCGAGTTGATCAAGCAGCATTCCTCGGCGATTCCTCGATCAGCATGAAAACAGGAAAAGGCTCCGCGAACGACTCAAAACAGCTAACCCCCGTGATCGTCGAATTTCAAGAATGAGGCCCTTGTCGATCATTGAAAGAATTCGTTGCAACACGGCACGGGTGCAGATCGATAAGGGTTTTGTTCAGATTCCCATGCTGTTTTGCGAGGGCAGCCCTCCACTTGTGGGGGCGTTTATGCACTTTTGACCGGTTTTTCCGAGGCTGATTTGCTTTGTTCAGCAGCGGTTCCACCCTGATGCGGGGTCGCCTGTATGGAAAAGATTGCCGCTTGAGATATACTTTTAAGTCTCAGTTTGTGTGACCGTCTGTTTCAGCAATTGAAATGAAACTTAAAAGGGTTAACCGGAACGGAGTTCATTGCGTTCATCGTTCACCAACTCTTTTGGATCAAATCGTTTCCGAAGGATCCTCGGTTTTCAATATTGAGTCCCGCCACGTTACCCACCCAAAAGTAGATTAGCGTCATTAATTTCTGTTATCGATCGAATCAAACCAAGTTTTACGATCAAACTAGGTTTTTACGATCAAGCAGGGGAATAATGAAAACGCTTTTCCACCTCGTCTGCATCCTTGCAGTCGGTTCCCCGTTAACGAGTGCTAGATGCATAATCGACGCAAACGCCCCGGGTTTTTGCAAACCACTCTGGTTGTCTGTATTACGGCAAGCATCGCCGCAGTGCTGCTGATGCGATTTAGCGACACTTCGGATGAGAAGGCTCTTGCCTTTTTCGATGACAGTCCAAGTTACGAGATTCTTACAACTTCGGCACAGCAAAGCGATTTTGAACACTTCGTTGTGGAACGCGGCGAACTGCTGAGTTCCAGCAACGTCGAAGTACGCTGCCTTGTGAAAGGTCGAAGTAGCAGCAGTAGCATCAATATCTTGGAAATTGTGCCCGAAGGGACTTGGGTTCAAGCGGGTGATTTTCTGGTCAAGCTAGATGATGCCTCGCTGCAAAAGCAACTCGTTCAGCAGCAAATTATTTGTAGCACGAGTGAATCGGCAGCGATTGAGGCAAAGGCAGATTTAGAGTCAGCCAGATTAGCTTTGCATGAGTATTCGGAAGGTACTTTCATCGAAGATCTTGCAAAGCAGCAAAGTGAAGTTTTTGTCGCAGAAGAAAACTTGCGGAGAGCGGAAGAGTATTTGCAGTATAGCAATCGTTTGGCTGAACGAGGTTACATTCCTGATGCACAGTTGGACGCCGATCAATTCGCGCTTGAGAAAGCCAAAAAAGAATTAGGCGTCGCTAAAACAAAGCTTGAGGTGCTGAGTAAATTTACAAAGGAAAAGATGCTCACCCAACTGGAGGCAAAGATACAGACCGCCGAAGCTCGATTGCGATCAAGAGAAAAGACTCTCGAGTTAGAGAATAAGGAGCTTGCCGAAGTTGAACAGCAAATTGCTCTGTGCACAATCACCGCGCCGGTTGAGGGGCAAGTGGTTTATGAGCAGAATCGCAGAAGCTCCAGCACAACGATTTTGATCGAGGAAGGCGCTCCGGTTCGTGAACGGCAAGTGATCATTAATCTGCCAGATCCCTCGAAGATGACGGTCGTCACCAAAGTTCACGAGTCAAGAATTGGGTTCATTGCACAAGGGCAAGTTGCTGAGCTACGTTTAGATTCACTTCCCGACATCCCTCTTACGGGAACGGTTGTGGAGGTGAGTGAGTATCCTCTTCCACCGATTAGTGTCTACATGGCGCACGTGAAAGAGTATGAGGTGTCGATTCAAATCGATAACCCACCTCGCGACCTACGACCTGGGATGACCGCTGAGGCCAAAATTCTTGTCGATCGTTTGGATAACGTGCTGCAACTGCCAATCGAATCAGTGCAGCAACGCAATGGTAAGTTCTTTTGTGCCATCCCCTCGTTGACTGGTAAGATTGAAACTCGAGAGCTTAAAATTGGAAAGTCAAATGAGACGAGTTTGATCGTTGAATCGGGACTCGAGGAGGGAGAACAGGTCGTGCTGAATATCAGTGATGAAGGAATACTTGAGCAGATGGATTTTTCGAAAGTTTCCACCCTGTAAATGCTTGAGAAAGCGTTCTCTGCGCACCGAAGTAATTCGCCTTGAGAGTTTTCTTATCGGCATCAACGACAGGTTAATGGGGGCAAGGCGACGGGGTCATGCGATTGGTGTTGCAAAGCATCAATCTAGCTTCCGAATCTTTTTGACAAAACGACGGTGGTTCGCGTTTTACATCCTCTTTCCGCTGTGTCGATAGCCCCAGACGAGATACTGCTCTGATGAAAGAATCGACGATTGACGGAAGGATTGAGAGAGATGAGGCATCGGTGCAGTCTTTGATCGCTAACCCGCACCCTGCTGTTGACTCCCTCGCTAAGCCGGCGCTTCGCGTGCGTGGTTTATGTAAGGATTATCAGCTCGGTAGTCAGTCGGTGAGAGTGTTGAAAGGGATCGATCTCGATGTGCCACGCGGCGATTATGTGGCAATCATGGGGCCAAGTGGATCCGGAAAAAGTACTCTGCTGAACCTTCTTGGTGGACTCGATTCGCCGACAGCTGGTGAATACTTCATCGGTGATCGAGACGTGGCCAAACTCACAGATGATGAATTGTCTGCGATACGAGCAGAACGGATTGGGTTCGTGTTTCAAGCGTATAACCTGTTACCGCAATTGGATGTCATCGAGAATGTTGAAGTGCCTCTCGCCTACAACGGTGGGATGACGGGTAATGATCGAGATCGCACCACACGATTAACCAATTTGGTGGGGCTTGATGGAAGAACAGAGCATCGTCCAACCGAGCTATCGGGAGGTCAGCAGCAGCGAGCAGGTATCGCTCGAAGCCTCATTAATCAGCCGGAATTTATTCTGGCTGATGAAGCAACAGGTAATCTTGATACGGCTACTACCGAGGAGATTCTCGATCTGTTCGATGACCTGAATCAACAGGGAGTTACCATTGTGATGGTGACTCACGAGGAAGAGGTTGCTCAGCGTTCTCGTCGAATCGTCAGGCTAAGAGATGGGCAGATCGAGAGTGATGAGCGGGTTCATGAGCCGAGTCAGAAAGATCCGGCCGAATCATTCAGGCCACGTCAGGGCACGCCGTCGCGGTTGCGGTTGCGACTGCGAGATGTTCGCGTCGGCATGAAAACGTTGCTAATGCATCCACTCCGCTCGATGCTAACCATTCTTGGAATCTTCATTGGGGTGGCCAGTGTTATCTGGCTATTGGCAATTAGTGAGGGGATTGCCGCTAAGGCCAACGCGCAGATCGAGGAGTTAGGCGCTAAAAATATCATCGTCATGACATCGCGACCCTCGACCGAAGAATCTGGTGGCCAAAGAGTTTACTTTTATGGTTTGACCGAAGAGGACTGCTGGTTACTCGAGAAAAATATTCCTTCAGTGGATTTGGTGATTCCTTTTTATCGGAACACTGGCCGGCAATTTCGATATGCAGATCGAGTCACAGTGGGAGAAATCAACGCTTGCACGCCAGAATATCGTGATCTCTATTCATTGGAATTGCGGCAGGGAAGATTTATTCATCAAAGGGACGTTGATACGGCGGATAATGTTTGTGTGCTTTCCGCAGAGGTCGCAGATACGCTGTTCAAGCATGAAGATCCGATCGGGAAATCAATTCATGTTGTCGATGATTTTTTTAGAGTCGTTGGCGTGGTGGCCGCACGCGAAGAATTAGATAGCGTCGAAGACACAAGTCGTAGTCAGGATTTTTCCGATAACGTCTACCTACCACTCGAAACGTATTGGCGAAGATTTGGAGAAGCCTACTCGGTTGGAAATAATGGCGGACGGGCTTTGTCGCAGATTACCTTGCGACTAAAAAACCAAGAGGATGCGGTTGCCACGGGTCAGGCGGTTGAACAAGCGTTATCTCGCAGCCATTTATTTACGGACTACAAAATTGGTGTGCCGCTAAAATTACTAGAGCAGGCGAGAAACACCCGAATGATGTTTATCGCCATGATGGGCCTTCTGGCTGGGATCTCGTTGTTGGTCGGCGGTATTGGCATCATGAACATCATGCTCGCGACTGTGACCGAACGAACACGGGAAATCGGCATTCGCCGAGCGCTTGGTGCGAAGAGATTTGATATCACACGACAATTTTTGATCGAGACTGTCTTGTTGAGCGTCACGGGGGGCGTGACAGGAATCCTCGCCGGCTTAACTTGTAATACTGCTTTAGAATGGTTTCGCTGGTTCCTTGAAAAAGGGTTTCCTGAGGTCATGGAATCTTTACCTGAAACGGTGCAGAGCATGGAGCCAATCATTATTCCATGGTCGATTCCGCTAGCGTTCGGGATTTCCGTGTTTGTTGGGGTGCTATTTGGTCTTTATCCCGCGAGGCGTGCAGCGATGATGAGTCCAATTGATGCGCTTCGCCACGCGGGGTAGCAATTCTAGGACGTCACCGTTCGTACGCAAGAAAAAGAAAGCCATGGAAGGCATTCCCATGGCTTTCGGTTTTCATCTGAGATTAAAAATCTCAGTCGGTCGTTGTAAACGGTGACGCGGGCAGGCCCTCGCGGTTGTAAAGGTTGATGCGGGGGTTGGAGTCGTAGCCGAATCGAACATTTTGAGGGTCTTTGACTGCCTCGTTTGAGACAATGATTTGGTCGCCGTCAATCACCGCTTTCGCCCAGTGCCAGTTTCCGGAATTGTCTTGAATCGAGAATTCATTGAGTCTCGCATCTGCAGTTTCTTGAACCGGATCGAGGTAATGGTTGCCGCCTTTATCTGCAACCATGAGACCGGTGCCAACGTGATCAAATTGGATGCGAATGGTATCCCCTTCGATCGTATGCGAACGGTAAAGAGGACCCGAAGGAATCACATCCTTCCGTCCATAATCATTGGCAAGTGCAAGGCGCGCAAGACGCTTTCCAACGTCCTGTTTGTTTTTAGGATGAATGTCGTTTTCGGCACCAATGTCGATGATCACTGCCATGCCGGTGTTCGGGATCCGAAGAGCTCGTCTCTGGCCTTCTCGAACTGGGCCCCAGCCGCCGCCAGCCGGTTCGCCTGTATGACCGCGTCCAAAGTCAGCGAGTTGCACCCAGTAAAAAGAGAGGTCGTCGTTTTGGAAAACAGATCTCCAGCCTTTCACTAAGGCTTCCTTTAGGAAGTTGTAACGCAGTCCGTCACCTGCGTTGGATTCACCTTGATACCAGATCGCACCGCGGACGCTGAATGGAGTAAGTCCGGAAACCATCCCGTTGTAAATCTGTGTTGCCCCGCCTTTGAACTTTCCATTGGCTAGATCGTCAACGTAGTCGCTGAGCTCTGGAACCTGATCAAAGCCAACCGGTGGAGTGAAAGGCTCGATTCGTTGACCACCCCAGTTTGCACCGATCAGGCCAATCGGCACATGAAGTTCTTGCTCAAGCTTTCTGCCGAAATAGTATCCTACGGCACTGAAATTCCCGATCGTCTCCGGTGAGCAAATTTTCCATTCGGATTCTTGCGCATCCGCTTGTGGTTCATTTTGTTTGACATGCGAGGGTACATCAAAAAAACGAATCATCGGGTAGTTGGCGTTCTTCACTTCCTGATCTGAGTTTGCGGCCTGCGTGACTCGCCATTCCATGTTGGATTGTCCAGAACAGATCCAGACTTCCCCAATCATGATGTCCTTGATCTCGATTTTTTCGTCACCACTCTCCACCAATAGTTCAAAGGTTTTTCCCTCGGCTTTTTTCGGAGCAAACTCGACAAGCCATTTTCCTTTCTCGTCCGCCCTGCAGGCCAATGCATCCGCGGTTTGTAGATCACTGAGTCCGATGGTTACCGATTCACCGGGGGCAGCCCAACCCCAAATTCGAATTGGTTGTTCCTGTTGAAAGACCATATGGTCGGTGAATAAGTTCGCGATGCGGAGCTCTGCATTTGCGTCTTGTGTGAAACTGAGTGTGATCAATAAACCAAGGCGAAACGGCAGCTGGTGAATTCGGTCAAGCATGGTGATCCTGAGGAGTAAAGGAGTTGGTGAGTATGTTTGGGTAAGAGGGTGGCTTTTAGTGTGACGATTCAAAGTGTGTGGTTGCAGAATCTTGATGTAAACGAACCATCTATCTCTTTGTTCAAGACGCAGGGCTACCGCACTCGGGGCACGAGATGTTTCTCGCAATCTTTAATGTTTTAAAACTCATTCGTCGAAAGTCGATTCGCAGCAATTTTCCCGCCATCGACTCGCCGATCCCAGTAATCTGCTTAATTGCTTCAATAGCGCCCAAGCAAGCGACGGTTCCCGAGACCGCACCAAGAACAGGGAATTCTCTTTTCCAGGTTGGGGGGGCTTCTGGGAAGATGCAGCGAAGGCAGGGGCTCTGTCCCGGCATGATAGTGGTTAATTGAGCTTCCATGTCGTACATGGCACACTCAATCAAAGGTTTCCTTTGCTGAATCGCGGCATGGTTCATGGCGAAACGTTCGGTAAACAGTGGTGCGCAATCAACAATGATGTCGCACTGTTGCACTAAGGCGTCGGCGTTATGAGGATGAATATTCTCGGGGACGGTGATGATGTTGAGCCGCGGATTGAGATCTCGGAGTCGTCTCTCAATCGATTCGATTCTAGGTTTTCCAATCCAGTCGTGGGTCATCAAAAGCTGTCGATTCAAATCACTTGGTTTCACGTTGCCCGCATGAGCGAGTACTAATGTTCCTACTCCGGCAGCGGCAAGTTCATAGGCAACGACGCTGCCAACGCCACCAACGCGAGAAACCAAGACACGTGAATTCTTTAACTTTTGTTGTCCGACTTCACCAAGGTCTGGAAGCCACATTTGCCACTCATAAATCGCTTTCTCTTCATCGCTGAGAGGGGGTAGGTTCATGTCTCTTTTGCGCCGGAAGTACGTGGGGTCACTTGGAAATCTGGATGAGTGTAGCAAGATTTTCGTGTGAAAAAAATTTTTTCACGCGGTGGATTAGAGCAGACTTGCGTAGCGGATGGCGTTTAGAGGTGGGCCACTAGAAATTGGGCAGAGATTGAAGGTTCAGTCTGAGTGCTTGTCCTGTCAGCGCTCGCTAGAAACGACAGTCGAGATGGCGGATTAATCTAAACGAACAGGATAGCTATTATGTTTACGCTGCAATCCGTTGTAGGCCAAACCTGCAATCATCGATCCAGTTCAAAATGTCCGTCGATGAAGGTATGGGAATGCCACGAGCCTGTCGTTTACCGCGAGTAGACGAGGTAAATCCCGTGATGCATCCGATTATCTCGTCGACATTAGATGTTGCTATGACGTCAGGATCATCCAGTCCAGAAAGAACCAATAGCCGCGATTGCTCTGCAGATAGGTGGCGAATGCGAATGCATAGCCGTGCTTGATTTTGCCACATCAAGATGAGTTTGGTTTGAATGCGTGGATTTCCCAGTTCGTCAGAGATTTTTTCTGGTTGAGTTCCGATGAAATCCGCGACAGTTCGATAGTTAAGCTGGCTCAATCGACGGGCGATAATGCAATCTAACGTTTTGCATTCGAGAATGCTGGTCTGTCCTGCAATGCTTGCACGATTCGCGGTAACCTCGTTTCGCAGATTCGTTAGATCGTTCTTTGAGTTGACACCACTTTTGCAATGATTTGTAAGTGCACGTGGTAATTCTCTGGTTGTTTGTTGGGTCCTTTCGGTTTGTCGTTTGGTGAGGCTTCCGAACGCTTGTGCCTTGGCTGTTGGTGTTACGGAGTCGCCTGGGATGCGTTCTGGTTTTGGGGTGTCCGGCGATAAACTTGAAGGCTGAAGGTCTTTCCTTCTGTGCGTTGCGGCTAGCCACGTGAGTAGTCTGCATAGTTCGCTCGCGTCTCCACTGGCGAGGCAAGATTGTCCGCGAGGCGTTAGTAAAAAATCCTCGGTTCGCACCAATAAATCAGTCGGTGTAGTCGAGCGGAGTTGTTCGATCGAACGGATGCCAGAGCCAATTAGGATCTGCGCATCAAACCAGGTTAGCTTTGGTGCTTGATAGACAAGTTTGCAAGTGTTTCGTATCTCTTGAATCGATGTGAGTGATTCAGGATCGTCCTGCAGCATGGCCAACAACTCTTTTTCCGATGTATTGAATAAATCGGCAACCGTAGTGATCTGATTCTCGGTGAGTTGGTCGAGGATGTTTTGGGGAAAACCAGAGAGTTTTTTCAGGAGAGGGTTCCGGTTTGGCGTTTCAGTCGGCGGTTGATCGATTTTCGATTCAATTTCTGCTACACAGCCACCGAGTTCGCCAATCGCACAAGAGAATCGATGGTCGTTCGTTAGGACGATTGTTTGCAGTCCACATTCTGCGTAGGTTGCAAGTGCATTGGCGATCGATGAATAAACATCGGATAATTCATCGCAGTTGTTGTCGACGTTGCCTTCGCTTTGTGATGCAACGAATGAATCCATTTCGGCCGACTCGCTGCGTTCATCGGCTAGGGTTTTGCCAAGTGAATTCGCGTGCAATGTGGACGCAGGTGGAGTAGTGATGATCAGTGGGATAGTAAGTGAGGATTCATGGAGATGTTGACCGGCGGCGAGGCGAAGGGCAAGGCTCGCGAGGTATTTCTGGCGTTGATTGGGACGCCAGTTGGAGTCTTTATCGATCGCTAAGTCCAGATCGCAATTGTTGAGCGAGATACGCTCGCCGTCTTGATTTGGTTGTTGCAACCACTTCATCTTTAGTTGAGGTTGGTTGCTAAGTAATCCTAGCCAATGATTTCCCGTATCGATTAGTTTTTCGATTCGCAGAAGTCTTTCAGATTGTTGAATTCCTTGAATCAGTATTTGGCGATCTGCGTTGAGTCGCTCAGCTTTTTCGGTGCTCTGAAGTTCATGATCAATTCGATTGATTTCGATTTCGATCGACCGTTGCTCCGCTATGTATGCTTCTTGAGATAGGTCCAATCGACGTGATTGAGAATTGTGCTTTTCCAAACGACGTATAACGAAGTTGATCGAGGATTCAATCTGAACATGCTTGCGATTTAATTTAGACAGTTCTCGCAACACTCTGTCTCTCAATATGCATAACTGTTGATGTTCTTTGCGGGTCGCATCTTGGTGTTTGCTCGAACTCGAGGACATCGCAGGTCGGCAATGGTCAAGATCGAGTTCTAAAACCGTGAGTTGTTGTCGTTTTTCAGTCAGTTCGCCATCTAACGCCGAAAAATCGGCTCTCAATTGTTCGAGTTCGCGACCGAGTTCTTCGCTGCGATAATTTGGCATGGGGCAATCAACAGGAGTTGAATTAGAAAGCCTGTGCGTAAGATGGTTTCTTCGCTCAAGCAGCCGTTCAGCATCGAAGTTTTGCACGCCCAGATTGGCGATTTCTCGCTCAATTCGCGCCAGTTCGGACTTTAGGTTGTATTGATTCGCTTGATCAATTGCCGTGTTGACTGAATTCGTTGCCAGCGATCGACGGACGGGGTATTGAGTCGTAGGCTTTTCAGGTTCGCAGTGCGACGAGTTCACACACATTTGCGTGGAGGAACTTGATATCTGAGTCAGTGATTCGTATGACTTTATCGTTAACGCAAGATCATGGTTGGCTGGTGCGAACATGATGTCACTGGCAAGTTCGCAGATTGTTTCTAATCGTCGGTCGGTGGTTGTGCTGGTCGGAATATCAAGTTTTTCCTTGCGTCGATCCTCGCTCTGCTGTTGAAGGGTTTCTCGATATTGGGTGTTTATGTCCGATGAGATTGAGTGCTGAAACCGATCGCCATTGCCTTGGAGTTTCAGGCGAATCGGCGAACCGGGTGAGTGATGCCGTTTTTCTTTTTTCTCGCTGCAGCAGCAGAGTAGCGACAGTTGCCAATCGGAAATCGCATTGCGAGGTTCGCGACCGTTTAGATGAATCACGTTTAAGGGTCTGGTCAGCGTTTGACCTGTGAGAGTCTCTTGGCAGTTGGTTGATTCAAATTGAATGTCGGTGATTCGCACTTTCTGAATCCTTGGATGCCGTTTTCACATTTTGAACCGTTTTAGTCTGCGATCGAAAACACGGCTTTCCAATGTGTTAATTGGACTTTTGGGCAGGTGTATCCGACTGACGTGAACAGCCTATCGCCTATTCCACTCGACCATACTTAACTCGACCATACTTAACCTGTGCAATGTGGCGAAGGGCAATCTGCCGATCGCTTCACATCGAAAGGCAGTAAAGATGGTGCCCGTAGTGATTCGGAAATAGTGACTCGAAAAAGTTGTTGGGCGTCAGGGGCATGTTTCGCTGCTGAGTTTCACGTAAGGCACTGTTTCACGCGACGTTTTATGAAATCAAGTGACCGCTTGGTTCACGCTTCGGCTTGGGGGAGCTTTGCAAGCGGTGGCGGATTCATTGACGTCAGTCTTGCTATCCGCGTCAAGCATGTGTTGATTCATGAACTGGCCTTGGCTGCACTTTCAAAACTTTGTTACAGGCAGGTTCAAGCGGAAAGGATTCCAGTACCGGGCTCGTTATTGTTGAGACGGGATCTCGTTGTCGCTACAGCGAGAAGAGGGATGGAGTCGAAGAAGAAGCAGGTTGGCAATCAACGCGAACCAGCATCCACTGAGAGGTTGCGAGTTGAAATTTTCGGAAACCAAAACGATTTTCCGGTGCGGGCGAGTAGTGGTGTCGTTTCGATTGCCATCACTGCTGATCGCTTTCGTGATTTCTCTGCAGGCATTGTTGGTAACTGGGTGCCAAGATGGTCCTCTCTATGCCTTGAAAGTAGCGAATCCCTACTATTCACTTAAAGAATGGCGAGCGGAAAAAGCTTACGGCGAAACCGATCACGAGCGTTGGCAGGAATTACTTCGTTTGAGTCAAACGATTGATAAGCTACCAACAAGTGAACAGCAGGAATGGGTCAAGCAGTTTTCAGGCATTCTTGAAAATGACGAGAGTGCTGAAATGCGACGCTTGGTAGTTGTTTCGGCCGGGCGTTTGGATAGCGCAGAATCGCTTTCGTTGATCGAGAGCGGCTTAAAGGATCCTAGCACCAAAGTTAGAATGGAAGCTTGTCGATCGCTTGGTGGTCGTCGGGGCTCTGATTCCGTTCGTTTACTTGCTTCGGTCTTTGGAAGCGAATCGAACCAAGATGTCAAAAACGCTGCGGTGGCGGCATTAGCGTCGTTTTCGGATCAAATTGCCGTCGATTCGCTGCGTCTCGCTCTGTCTGATAGGAATCCAGCAACCCGTGCAGTTGCGATTTCATCGCTCCGGGAATCTACCGGTAAGGATTACGGCGATGATCCGAAAGAATGGATTGCTGCCTTAGATGGCCAACCCGTTGAGGAAGAACCCGTTCGCTTCGCCGATCGGATCATGGATCTGTTCTAATCGATTGCTCTGCATTGGTACGAGATCAAGGCTTGATCGCCACTCGATACTCGCAAAGCAAACAGGTTTCATCGCTTGATGGAAGAGTTGAGGCTCACCGAGGCATTCCTAAATCTCTCGAGCTTTCCTCTTGATGCCGATTTTTGCGTTCTCTCCGCTCGCATCCAGTCAGGTTGGACGTCGCGTGACCCCTTTCTTTCGAGCGTTTCGTGGCCAAAAATACGGCTCCGAACTGCCGCTGCGAGATATTGGTTTACTAGTCTTAGGGGGTATTTGGGAGCAACCGCTGCTCCATCTGCCCTGAACGTCACAAATCATCTCCGGATCTTTGACCTGTGGATGATCAGCCGTATCCCAAAAAACTGGAATCGCTAAGATTGCCCGTGTGAGTGGTGTTTTGTGGACGAGATGCCTTTTTTGACCGAAGAACTGAAAAAAATCAATGAAATACGTGATTGTGATACCAGATGGCTGTGCTGATGAGCCGCTAGAAGTATTGGGGGGAAAGACGCCCCTCGAGGCGGCGTCGGTTCCAGCAATGGATCATTTGGCGGAGATCGGAAGGGTCGGCCTTTCAAACAATACGCCGCTTCATCTGCCAGCAGGGAGCGAGGTGGCTAACTTGTGTCTCCTTGGTTACGACCCAGACCAGTACTTCACTGGGCGGGCTCCGCTCGAAGCGGCAGCTCAGGGGATTGCACTAGCCCCGGGTGATTGGGCCGTTCGTTGCAATTTGGTGACGATCGAAGATCAGGTCATGAAGGACTTCACCGCTGACCATATCACCACCGAAGAGGCTTCGCAGCTTCTTGATTCGGCTCAAAAAGAACTTCTGAGTCATGAAGCATTGGGTGGGCAGTTGGAGTTTGTGACTGGGGTGAGTTATCGGAACCTGCTGCTCTACCGAGGTCAGGAGGGGGCGAGCGGTTTGTTTTCCCGAGATACAAGAACGTCGGCGCCTCATGATCTCACTGACTTGCCGATCAGTAATGATTTTCCTCGAGGCCCTGGCAGTGATTTGCTGGTTCGTTTAATGAGTCAGTCGGCCAAGCTATTTGCGGAGCATCCGGTGAACCTCGCAAGGATCGCTGCTGGCAAGCGTCCTGCGACCCATCTTTGGTTGTGGGGTCTTGGTGATGCTCCTACTCTTCCATCTTTCGAGCAAAGGTACGGATTAAACGGTGTGATGATCACGGCGGTTGACTTACTTCGTGGAATCGCCGCATTGGTCGGTTGGCCTCGGATAGAGGTAGAAGGCGCCACTGGCTACCTTGATACGGATTACGCCGCTAAGGGTCGAGCTGCTGTGGCAGCGTTGACGAAGTACGATGTGGTGTGCGTACACATTGAAGCGCCAGATGAAGCGTCGCACGAGGGGCGTCATGATGCCAAGATTGAGGCTTTGGAGCAAATAGACCGTCACATCGTGGCGCCACTGACCGAGGCTTTGAAGAATCAAGGCGACTATCGGATTCTCGTGACACCGGATCATCCCACGCCTTGCAGCACCAAGAAGCACAGTCACGGTCTGGTGCCTTTATTGATGGCGGGCACCAACATCGAGCCGGATTCGGAATCGTCTTATTGTGAAAGTGCCGCAGCAAGAACCGGATGGTGTTATTCAAAAGGTTGGGATCTGATGAATGAATTGATGAAAAAGTAATCCATCATTTGAAAAGCCCGTTTGACAATACAAATTACTTTTACGAGACGGATGCCGAGATACAGCATCTACTGATAAAGAAAAAACATGTCTTTAATTGTTCAAAAATTTGGTGGGACGAGTGTCGCAGACGTCGAGAAGATTCGAGCTGCTGCTCGTAAGGCAATTCGTGCACAGCAAGCAGGTCACCGCGTGGTGATGGTTGTCAGCGCGATGGGGAAAAACACCGATGTTCTTTTGGATCTGGCATCCCAAGTCGGTGACACTCCTCCTGCTCGCGAAATGGATATGCTTCTCAGTACCGGAGAGCAGGTGAGCGTGGCATTGGTGGCAATGGCAATCCATGATCTCGGTTCCAAAGCGATCAGCTTGACCGGTGGTCAAATCGGCATGAAAACCGATAACAGTTTTAGTAAGGCAAGAATACAGTCTATTTCAACTGAGCGAATTGAACGGTTGTTGGACGATGGCAACATTGTCGTTGCGGCAGGATTTCAGGGGATCGATGACGATCTGAATATTACCACCCTTGGACGCGGGGGAAGTGATACAACGGCGGTTGCATTGGCGGCGGTTCTTGGTGCCGATGCCTGCGAAATTTATACCGACGTGGATGGAGTCTACACGACCGATCCTCGTTTGCTTCCCGAGGCGCGTCGAGTAGAAGTCATTAGTTACGATGAGATGTTGGAGCTCGCGAGTCTTGGCGCGGGGGTCATGCACAATCGTAGTATCGAGTTTGCAAAGAAATTCGGTGTGCCGATTCATGTTCGAAGCAGCTTCTCGGACATCGAAGGAACGATGATCGTTGCGGAGCCAGAGTCACGATCGCAACCGGTTAGCGGCGCCGCGATGACTGCGAGCGAAGCGCGTGTTACCGTGTTGGGTGTGCCGGATGTTCCCGGAAAAAGTAAACAGATTTTTACCGCGATTGCCAATCGGAAAATCGCCGTGGACATGGTGGTTCAGAACATTGGTAAAGAAGGACGGGCAGATATCTCGTTCACGGTGCCGAGGAGTGAGCTAAAGGCGACCTTGAAAGCGGTTGAATCGGTTCTTGATGAGGTTGGTGCCAGTCGGGTCACCCAAGACGATGAAGTTTCTAAGATTTCCGTCGTCGGACTGAATATGGCATCACAGACAAACGTTGCAGCCAAGATGTTTCGCTCCCTAGCGGATGCGGGTGTGAATATTCAAATGATCACCACGAGTGAAATTAAGATTTCGGCGTTAGTTGCAAAGGCAGACGCAAGTACTGCATTGCGTGCTGTCCATCAGGCCTTCGGACTACATCTTCGACCAGATGATGCAAAGACATGGGATCAGATCAAGGCGGAACGTGATGGTGGAACGGATGTTGAAGCGTTGGTGAGTCGTTTACGCGATGACGCTCTCGAAGCGTTGACGCTTACCGGTATTTCGGTCACTGAGAATCAGGCTCGCATCACCATTCACGGGGTTCCTGATCAATCGGGGATCGCAGCGGAGATGTTCGAGACGATCGGTGATGCAGGTATTTTTGTCGACATGATTGTTCAGGGTAACGATGGTGAAGGCGCTGCAACCAGTATTAGCTTTACCGTCGATGCAGGTGAAATGGAACGAGGTGTGGCAGTCGCTCGTGAGATTCAACAAAAACACGCTATGGGCGATGTTCAGTCCTGCGGTCAGATCGCCAAAGTCACAGTGAGCGGCATTGGTTTGCGTAGTCACACCCACGTTGCGACCAAGTTGTTCGACCAACTGGCTGCGGGTGAAATCAATGTTGAAATGATTAACACCAGCGAATTGCAGGTGAACGCCGTGATCCAATCACAGCATCTCGAAACTGCAACGCAAAGACTAAGAGAAGCATTTTCCGATTCGTTGCGGTGATGGGTCGTGGGCAAGAGCGTCCGTGCAAATCGTTAATTGGGCTTATGCTGAAATAGATTGGTACCGATGGGCTTGTTCTCGCTAAAGGTTGGGCAAGTTGCGGCGAAATGCTTTACACTATCCTCGCAAATCGACTGGAACCAAGGCCACCCACTTAGGTGAAATATCGCTGTGAACAGTGAGCAATCAACTCGGATCGTCATCGCCGAAGATAGCCGAATCCAAGCAAAAATGCTGATTAAGCGTTTGGAAACTTCTGGCTTTGAAGTTCGGTGGGGCGCTAATGGTGCGGAAGCGCTTGACATGATCCGTAGCGATCCACCGGATCTGATCATCAGTGACATCGAGATGCCGGAGATGAACGGTTATCAGCTGTGTCAGGCGGTCAAGCAAGATGCTCAGCTTAGACGCATCCCACTCATTCTCCTTAGCACGTTGTCTTCTCCCGAGGACATCATTGAAGGTCTTCAGGCTGGAGCTGACAATTACGTCACCAAGCCCTACGAGGCAGACTATCTGCTTAGTCGCGTGGATTCGCTCCTTCATTCGACCATCGACGAGGATGTGGCCGACGAACAGGCTGCACTCGAAGTGAATCTGCGTGGGAAGACTTACACGGTGCAGTCAGGGCGGCAGCAGGTCTTGAATCTTTTGATTAGCACCTTTGAAAACGCGGTCGAAAAAAATAGCGAATTGATCCGCGTGAATCAGGAATTATCACGCAATCGTGATGAGCTTTCCCGACAGAACCAAAAACTCGAGCGACTCAACGAGCAGCTTGAATCGCATAATGATCGAATGTCTCGTGACCTCGACGCGGCAGTGAGAATTCAACAGTCGCTCCTTCCCACCAGTGATATGACCGTTGACGGACTGGACGTTGCTTGGAAATACATTCCCTGCGATGAACTGGCTGGTGATTTCCTGAATTACTTCCCACTCGATGACGAACATGTCGCACTTTACGTTGTCGATGTAAGTGGTCACGGTGTTGCATCATCGTTGTTAAGCGTTGCTGTCGCTCGCTCGATGACAAGGAACGTTACCTCTTCGTCGATTCTTGCGAAGCTTGGTGAAAATGAAACCACGTTGATCACCGCGCCCCATGAAGTGGCGGAAGAATTGAATAAACGGTTTCCGATGGAGGAACAAGGTGAGTTGTACTTCACCATGTTCTATGGGGTTTTAAATCGTAGCACTGGGCATCTGCGTTATGTTTCAGCGGGACATGTCCCCCCCGTACTGATGCGAAAAGGTCAAAAGCCAGAAATACTTCCAGCAGAAGGTTTTGCGATCGGTTGGATTGAAGGAATCGATTACGATCTCGAAGAAGTGACACTGCAGCCTGGTGATCGGTTATTAGTTTTTTCCGATGGTGTGCCTGAAGCGATGGATCAAGATCTTAATGAGCTTGGTGATGAGCGAATGTTGGATACAATCGCCCAGACAGGTGTGATGTCGCTCGATGAGGCGGTCACACACGTCAAAACGACCGTCGATCATTGGTGTCGAGTGAACGGACCTAAGGATGATGTCAGTATTTTGGCTGTGGAAATGCCCAGTTAGGAAATGCCCAGTTTGGAAATGCTTATGTAGAGCAAAGTTTGCTTCTGCGGGACTGCTTTCTCGGGAGACTCGTAATACACCGCTTATCAGGAAGCTCAGTCAAAGGGAATTCATTGCCAAGACGTTGTGCTGTTTTGGGCGAATGTGCCTTTCCTTTAAAGTGATTGTGGTTTGACGCTGCAGTGGTGGGCTGCTTTGTTTTGATGAGCGATGTTGTAATGCGATTGGCACAATCTAGTGCGTTGATGGTAACACCTTCATCATGACAAGGCCGCTGGGTTTGCTGGAGTGCGAGTCGGACGTTTTTACAAAAGCTAGGTACAAGAAAGAAGTAGATAAGGCACACGATGAGTCAAGCCCCATTGGTAGATGATACCTTTGCCGAAGCCTTTCCGATGCGTGCGACGCGCCTGATCATCACAGCCGTTGATGTTGAGTTAGTGAGGATTGCTGCGAATGAGTTTTGTGGAAACGCTTCAAGTGTGATTGGCTGTGATGCCGAAGTCGGAGTCGAGCGATACCTTGAACCGCATGAAACCATCGATGGTCGCCCTGGCGTGTCCGTGCTGGCGTTTGCTTTTGATCGTGATTCCCTTGAGGCAGCGGTTGCTTCCCGAGTTGGACAGAATGTGCTGACTTGTCCAACAACTGCTTGCTATTCAGGGATGCTTGCAGGAACTCGCAAAGATCGGATTAAAGTGGGTTCGCAATTGCGTTTTTTTGGCGATGGGTTTCAGTTTTCCAAAAAGTTTGACACCCAGCGATTCTGGCGTATTCCCGTCATGGACGGTGAGTTTGTTTGCGAGGATGTGGTGGGTTGCGTCAAGGGAATCGGCGGCGGCAATCTTTTAGTCTGTGGTCGAAGTCAAGCCGAGACATTGGCCGCAGTGCGTGCTGCGGTTCGCGCGGTGGATGCTCTGCATGACGTGATACTACCCTTCCCTGCTGGGATTGTTCGAAGCGGATCCAAAGTAGGTTCGAAGTATAAAGGTCTCAAGGCCAGCACAAATGATGCGTGGTGCCCAACGTTGCGGGGGCAGACAGAGTCAGCGTTACTCGACGGTGAGCAAGCGGTCTACGAGATTGTGATCGATGGACTCTCGACTCAGGCGGTTGCCAATGCGATGAAAGTCGGGCTAGAGACGGTGCGAACCATGTCAGGAGTGATGCGGATTTCCGCGGGTAATTACGGTGGAAAACTTGGTCCCCATCACTTTCACCTTCAGCGGCTCGATGATCCAGAATGTGGCATTCCGAAGTCGTGATCAATGATCATGACTCTTTTAGTTTACTTTTTCATCCAAAAGATTTTTGAGGGTTATATGCCCACGATTCGAGTGATTCTGAACCCGATGCGTACGGCTAAGCAGGGGGTTAACGTCAATATCGGTAAGGATGGAGATGAGTACAAAGAGATCACGACGACCTTATCGGTTCATGAGCAGGACATGGCTGCCATGGGGATTGAGGACGGCGATGAAGTCGTGGTTCGAACGGAGCATGGAGAGGCGGAATTTATTTGCAAGACAGCCAAAGTCCCGCAGGGACTGGTCTTCGTGCCCTATGGCCCACCCACCTGCCAGTTGATGGGTGGCGATACAGATGGAACCGGAATGCCAACGAGCAAAGGCTGGGATGTTGAGATGATTCCCCGTTCAGAAATGGGTTAGCGGTTGATACTGGGCTCGATTGCTATGAGTTCAGCCTCCCACGAATTCATCTCAGATTCGTAAATCTTCATGGCTCATTTAGCGATTTTTGCCGATTTTTAATTACATTAGGCAAGCGATCGATTGGGTTTTCCAAAGGTTGGTGGTGGGAACTACTATCGACCCGAAATGGCATCCTTGCGATGATAAATTGGGCTTGTTTTGACGTTACTGAGATAACTGAATCCTTTTCGGGGCTCATTCTAGCAAGCATCGTTTACGATACTTGCCGCAGCATGGTGCGAGCGTCAAAGGATGCTTGAGCGTACGACGCTAATGTTGAAAAGTAGAGTAATGAATCAGAAAGACATAAACGGACCCGAGTCACCACATTTCTCACTACCAGACGAGCAGTCCGATGCGCTAGCTTGGGAACAAGTTGAGCCCGGTCGTTTTATGCCTCGACGAGTTCGGGGAAGTTGCCACGGTCGGGCGCTTGGCTGAACGTTTACCATTCCGTCGTCCAGTTCGGATGACAATGGCAATCCCGAGGATCAAAATGGTTCCTCACATGAGTGTGATGGATGATTGGATTGGATTTCGATCATCACCGTACAAGACGTAATATCCAGCGAGACGTTTCATGGAACTCAAAGTCATAGAGAACGCAACCTGTACTTTTTGCGGTTGTGTTTGCGATGATATCGAACTGCATACGGATGGAGTTCGAATACACGAGGCCAAGCGGGCCTGCATCTTGGGAAAGTCTTGGTTCTTAAATCACAC
>Ga0181563_10001262_pt1 | contig 25127 bp, 13 predicted proteins | sample 011ome_25_FD_133759 | JGI IMG/M metagenome (GOLD analysis project Ga0181563, IMG submission 133759) | Coastal salt marsh microbial communities from the Groves Creek Marsh, Skidaway Island, Georgia - 011512CT metaG (megahit assembly) | ecosystem: Environmental > Aquatic > Marine > Intertidal...
ACTGTTATTGGTTTCTTGCGTAAGAATAGCATAATAATTTACCCATTCCGGATAATTTAATGTATTACAAGCTAAATAATCAATATTGGCAACATGGAAATCTTTTAACAGATTTATCAGAAAAGTAACATTTTCGCTATAGGCATTTTGTATGTTTTCAGCAAAATATGTAATATCCGCTTGATTAAAAAATGGTTGCCCATCTAAAAAAAACGGCCTAGAGCTGCCGCCGCCGCCGCCGCCGCTGGTTTCAAACACCAATCCAATCCGGTCAATTGTCGGAAAATTGGTTTGTAGGAAGGTGTGTAATTCGGTTTTGGTTGATTGGGGGGAATAAATAAGAGGATAAGTCGTTGCGTTCGCGGACGATACAAATACTTGTGTGTCACGGACGGCTTGATCAATTAATAAAAGGTTTGTACAGCCGTCAGTTGTACGATTGGCTGGATAAATGAATGTATTTTCAGTCATTTATTTATATTGTATTTATATTGTATTATAATAATATATTATTGTATTTATTGTATTTATTATTGTATTTATTTACTTAATCGCATAAATTTTGTTTGCGGTTGAACTAATATATATTGTTCCATTCGCACCAATTACCGGTGGCGCTAAACGACCATGAGATACATTATATCTCCAATTTTCAATAAGTTTTGTGCCATCATCAGTTATTGAATGTAATATTCCATCATTTGTATATACGCTTAATGAAGCCAAATAAAGTTTACCATTCGCATCTATAACTGGGGATGTATAATAATAATTTCCTTTTTGAAATTTATACTTTTCAGTTCCATTTATTCTATCAATTGCGTAAACATATGATATTGTGCTTAAATAAATAGTATCTCCAGAAACAGCTACTGTATTATAGAAGGGACCAATATTCGCGTCATAACTATTATTCCATAACTCAGTGCCACTATCACCGTCGTAACAATATAAAACACCATCCATGAAGGACCCATTCCCTATAATTACATTATTTGATAAGTCGACCGCCGGCGAGGTAAATATTGGATTAATATTGGGCGGTACTGGTGTAGTATTAGTGCTTTGTTTCCATACGAATAACCCTCTAAAACTATCAACGGCATAAACATATCCGTCGTCTGAACCAAAATATAAATTCCCATTATGACCAAGGGCTGGGGATGAATATACATTTCCACTTGTATCAAACGGTGTTAGCCATTTGAGATAACCTTTATATCCAGCATCTGCAATCGCGTACACACTGTATCCTGCCCCAAAATAAATAGTTTTGGTAGTATTATCTATGGTCGGCGAAGATTGTAAAGGGTTGTCAGCATAATAACTCCATTTAATGGAACCATCATCTGGATTTAATGCGTAAAGATAACCTTCATTTGAACCAATATAAATTGTGCCATCAAATGCAATAACGGGTGTAGTATATAGCTGAGATGTCCTAGGATATTTAACTATATCAATTAATTGTTTTTTCCAAATCACATGATTGTTTGCGGGGATTGCAGGGCTAAAAGCATATATATATCCGTCATCAGACCCCAGATACAGTGTACCATTAGACGCAATAGAAATTGATGGCGAAACAAATAAATTTCCAGAAACAAAATCAGTACTCCATAATGTAGTAGGTAAAGCAGGAGGTCCTATATATGGAGATAACCCGGTATGTTGAGGGTTAATCATGAACATTGGCAAAATAGGTGATGATATAGGAACAATAGGACCATTTCCAGCAAATTTATATATTTTACTATCGCTCGTTCCTATTATAATAGATCCAGTACTATCAATAATAGGCATACATTGAATTGTGCCGCCTGTTTTATATTTCCAGTTAAAATTACGAGTAATCGCGTTAATTGAATATAAGTGTGTATCGCGGCTACCAAAATAAATATTATTATTTGAATCAATGATTGGAATTGAATTATTAGAAACAGACGATGATACCGTATCAACCTCATATTCCCAATCTAATCTTCCAGTTAAACTATTCACTATATTTAACTTTCTATGTGTTGTAAATATAAGTTGATTATTATTATTATTATTAATTGCTATTGACGATAGATCACTATCATCTATAGATAAACTCCATAATTCATTTAATGTTGCGCCAACATTATTACTAATGTCATATGCGTATATATTATTATTTGTAGTAGGTACATATATATGACTATTATCATCGATTGATGGTGTTTGGTAGTATTCGTTATTGGAATTAATTGTTTTAGTAAATAGTGGAACTGGAACACTTAAGTTATTAGTAGATATATCGATAACATAAATAGATGAACTCGTTGGAATTGTAGTTTTTTTTGTTGTATAACACATTTTATTATAGGATATATTAAATACCGGTACACCATTTATTGGGTGCGACAATGGTGTTGAATATTTCCATAATAGTGTCCCTGCACTAGCATCATCTTTTATAGAATATAAAGATCCATTATCTGTTCCTACATAAATAATATTATCGGTTGTGGTGGTCCGGTCATCCATAAGAGGCGACACTGCTGATTTTCCGTCAATTTCAAATTTCCATTTTATAACAGCTAAAATACTATTACCAATATTTATATCTATAATAGCAAACAAGTAGTTTTGATTAGTTGTTGTTATGGATGCTATATATAATGTTCCATTATTTGATATTGCTGGTGTTCCTGTAAATTTATAGTTTGTAGGAGCACTATATTTCCATCTATACTCAAAATTATGATCAAATGCATACAATATGCCTTCTCCTGAAATAATATAAATTTCTTTATCTGACCCAATAATTGCAGCATATGGAAAGGTTAAACTATCTGTAAGGTAAGATGGGTAAGCAAGCGACGGTTTTATTATTGGTGCAGTATATATACTTTTACAAGTATGCTGTGCATTTAACATAAACATACGAACAAATGGAGGAGGGAATATAGTTCTCACATTCCATAAAACTTGTAGACTTCCATTTGCGCCTGGATTGCCTTGAGTTCCGCCTGCTCCTCCCGCGCCAGCTACAAATAAATTTCGTGACGATAATAACGCATATGATCCCCCGCCGCCACCACCGCCTTTATTTCCACCAGCGCCTCCGCCATAACCAGCCCCTCCCCCACCACCAGCAAAAGATCCACCACCGCCACCACCGCCTCCTAAATATGTATATACCCCGTTAGAACTACTATCAACATATTGATATCCATTTGATCCGCCATTTTCACCACCTAATCCGGGATTACCATTTGAATCGGTATTACCGCCTTCACCGCCGCCAGTTCCTGAACCAGTAAATCCAATTTTATCACCATCTCCTCCATTAGTTCCACTAACACTACCTCCACCGCCGCCGCCGCCCGCAATATTTTTTATAATAATATTTCCGTCAATATCTATATAATTTACGCTTGTTAAACCTCCACCGCCTCCACTTTCTAAATTATTTAATGTTGTTCCATCGCCTGCATTACTCTGATACCCAATCCCAATAACATCCATACCACCTGTACTATTTCCACCAGTTTTTACAGGCGGCGGTTTTCCACCGCTTCCAATATTTATACTCACATTATAACTTATATCAGAGTTCAAATAATCATATTTTGCAAATACATATGCTCCACCGCCGCCCATTGTTGAATTAAACTTTCCGCCAGCGCCGCCAGCACCTTTTAAAATAAAAAGCGCTGATGATACATTTATATCCTTCTTCCAATATTCTGTTTGTCCTGTATATACAAAATTTTGACTTTGATCAAATGCCATATATACTTAATATCAATTCTTTTTTTTAGAAAAAAACATTATTAAAACATTTTTATAAATGTATGTAAAACAATAAATAATAAATAATAAATAATAAAATTGAAAAATGATTTATACACTTAATATTATAATAATATATTAGTACTAAATCTCAGTATGGCATCTGTTAAAATTGATTCCTCGTCAGCAAATGATAAACAAAATCTTGCTCAAAAATATCAAAAAAAGACAGATAAAGAACATGTTCTTGATACACCTGATACTTATACTGGTTCAATGACCTTGACTGATTATGATACATTTGTAATCAATTGCGACAACACATCTACTGATGGAGAAAATACATTGTCCAATACAACTATTATAGCTAAACAAGTATCTATTGTTCCTGGTCTTTATAAAATTGTGGATGAAGCAATGGTTAATGCCCGTGATCATGTAGTGCGAATGAACGAGCTTATTGCAAAACAACAAGAACAATCAACTGAGTCTATTAAATCAAGTAAAAAAACAACAAATCTACCTGTTACTGAAATTGATATTAGTATTGATGAAAAGGATGGAACAATTACGATTTATAATAATGGAAACGGTATTGATGTAGCAAAACATCCTGCAGAAAATATTTGGATTCCTGAACTTATTTTCGCTCATTTGCGTACATCGACCAATTATGATAAAGAAGCAAAAAAAACAACAGGTGGTAAAAATGGGTTTGGTATTAAGCTTGCATTTATTTGGTCTAGTTGGGGGAAAATAGAAACAATTGATCATACCCGCGGTCTTAAATATGTTCAAGAATTTGAAGACAATTTAAATGTGATTAACCCTCCAACAGTTACTAAATGTGCAAAAAAACCGTATACTCTTATTTCATTCAAACCTGATTATAAACGAATGGGATTAACCGGATTAACGGTTGATATGCTGTCCTTATTAAAACGCCGCGTATTTGATTTAGCTGCGGTAACTGATAAAAACATCAAGGTAAAATATAATGGCGAATTAGTCCCAGTGAAAAATTTCCTCCAATATGTAGATTTGTATGTTGGCGATAAAGCAACCACCACTCGTGTTCATGAGGAGGCAAATGAACGATGGGAATATGTTATTTGTATGGCACCAAAAGAAGAATTTACCCATGTGTCCTTTGTAAATGGTATTTATACTGGAAAGGGTGGTAAACATGTAGACTATATATTAAACCAGTTTGTGCGTAAAATGACAGCATACATTAAGCAAAAGAAAAAGATTGATGTGAAGCCGAATACCATCAAAGAACAACTCTTCCTCTTTGTTCGTTGTGTTATTGAAAATCCTGCGTTTGATAGCCAAACGAAAGATTATATGAATACGCCAGTTGCAAATTTTGGTTCTTCATGTGATATTAGTGATAAATTTATTGAAAAGGCGGCAAAACTTGGTATTATGGACGCAGCGTGCGCTTTAACCGAGGTGAAAACATGTAAAACCATCAAAACTAAAGATGGAAATAAAAGCAAATCGGTGCGCGGTATTCCAAAATTAGTTGACGCAAATGATGCGGGCGGTGCCAACAGCGACAAGTGTATTTTAATTCTATGTGAAGGAGATTCGGCCAAAGCGGGTATTATGAGCGGGTTATCTACAACTGATCGCAATACTATTGGTGTTTATCCACTTCGTGGTAAGCTGTTTAATGTGCGAGGCGAAGCGGCCAAACGAATTTCAGAAGTGAAAGAAATTCACGAAATCAAACAAATTGTTGGATTAGAAGCTGGAAAAAAATATACGCCGGATGAGGCAAAAAAAATGTTGCGTTATGGAAAGATCTTATTTATGACAGACCAAGATTTAGACGGCAGCCATATTAAAGGTCTCTGTATTAATCTGTTTGATTCAGAATGGTCTACGCTGATTTCTATCCCTGGCTTTATTGGTTTTATGAATACGCCGATTATTAAAGCACGAAAGGGCGCACAAGAAAAATTGTTCTATAATGACGGCGAATACGAAGAGTGGAAAGCGACAAATAATGTTAAGGGTTGGTCATTTAAATATTATAAAGGGCTGGGGACCAGTACAGGCAAAGAATTCAAAGAATATTTTGCTAATAAAAAAATCGTGAATTTTGTAAGTTCCGGAGAAGAAAGCCGAGACGCAATTGATAAAGTGTTTAATAAAAAGCGTGCGGCTGACCGAAAGGACTGGTTAGAAAATTATGACCGCACACTTTATTTAGATACAAATAAGTCCGATGTTAAATATGAAGAATTTATTGGACAAGAAATGATTCATTTCTCAAAATATGATTGCGAACGATCGATTCCAAACGGGATTGATGGTCTCAAAACAAGTCAGCGTAAAATCCTCTATACTTGTTTAGAAAGACGATTAACCCATGAAATCAAGGTTGCGCAGCTCGGTGGGTCTGTATCCGAAAAAAGCCGTTATCATCACGGCGAACAGAGCTTATATGGTGCTATTATCAATATGGCGCAAAATTTCGTTGGCTCAAATAATATTAATCTACTTGAACCGAATGGACAGTTTGGGACGCGTCTACAAGGTGGCGATGATGCCGCGTCAGAAAGGTATATTTGCACGCAATTAAGCAAATTGACGCGTCTTATTTTCCCCGAAGCAGATGACCCCATTCTCACCTACTTGGAAGATGATGGTACTCCAGTTGAACCAATGTTCTATGTACCAATTATTCCAATGCAGCTCGTGAATGGAGGCAAAGGGATTGGAACTGGGTTCAGTACTGATATTCTAAACTATAATCCATTATCTATTATGGACTATGTTCGCGATAAATTAAATACTGATAAAGAATCGTTACTTCCATCTAATCTTATCCCATATTATAATGGGTTTAAAGGATCTATTATTCCTTTATCTGAAAGTAAACATTTAATTAAAGGTGTTTATTCTATTCTATCTGATAAACAAGTTCGCATTACTGAGTTACCGATTGGTACATGGACTGACGACTATAAAAAATATATTGAAGAATTAATTGAGGCAAAGACAACAGTTTCGACAAATGAAGCGAATAATAAAAAAAAACCGAAAAAAGAAAAGGCTACAAACCAAGTTAAGGATTATATTGACATGAGTACGGATACAACAGTCGATATCACCATAACATTTTCAACTGGTATTATTCCTTCATTAAAAGATGAAATTATCGAAAATAACTGTACTGCTTTAGAAAAATTATTGAAATTGTATACGACGCGTTCAACAACAAATATGCATGTGTTTGATGAAAAAGAAAAATTAGTAAAATGTGAAAAAGTAGAAGAATTGGTAGAGCGCTACATGAGAGTGCGTATGGATTATTATATTAAACGCAAGGCTTATCAAATAGTAGCTTTAGAAAAAGAATCGATGATTTTGTCAAATAAAGCTCGATTTATCAGTGAATTATTGGAGGATACGCTTGACCTCCGTAAAAAGAAAACGGCGGAAGTATCGTCAATTTTGAAAGAGCGTGATTATGCAATTATTGATGAAGATTCCGATTATAAATATTTGGTGCGATTGCCGATGGACAGTGTAACCGAAGAAAATGTTAATAAAATTATGAATGAACGGGACAGTAAAAACAAGGAATTGGATACACTCCAAAAAACGAGTGAAACCCAATTATGGTTAAATGAACTGGCAAATTTACGAACAGAATATGTAAAAATGGCGAGTATTAGTGTAAAAAATGACACGGATTCAAATAGTGGCGTTGTGCAGTCAAAAAAGAAGAAGGTTGTTAAAAAGAAGTAAATTTATAATTAGATAAATTCAAATAAATGTATATAAAATTATTTTTTATATACATATTAACATTAAAACCAAGGTTTTAGTTCCAGTTGTTTATCATTACTGTATGAAAGAATCGGCATAGCTATTGGCACAACCAAAGTACTTGCGTCTCTTTTATATTTCATATATCCCTCAGCTTCTCCCCATACTTGATTTATTGCAAAATCTAATACTAATTTATTTAGATCATTTATTTGTTGTGTAATACCTAAGGGCTGATTTATAGCATATTGTAAAAAAATACCTCGCATAATAATTTGTAATTCATCTAAATTTTGTTCGCCTACTACATATTGTTGATTTGACTTATTATATACCCCTGCTCGAATACCATTTTGTATTATTTGAATATTTTTAGAACTAAAAAATGCGTTTGATAATTCAGTATCATACCAATTGCCAGTCATAGCATCCCGACACGAATAATTAGTACTATTAACTGGGATACGATCCATCATAGAAAAATGTATATCACTATTTGGTCCTAATATATTGACTCTTCCGTTAGTATTTTTTGTACCATTAAATTGATTATTCATATATAAAAACAATAGAAAAATTATTAAACTTAATAGTTTTAATAGTTTAATAGTTTTTCTATTGATAAAAATGAATAATATATGTATAATATAATATAGATGGCGGTCTTTCAAAAAACAGTAGTCACTGTAGCAACAACTATTTTAATCATATCTTTATGTTTTATCGGTATAACACTTTATCGTCAAAAGTACACCTCAAATTATCCTCCGGTTATTGCTAATTGTCCTGATTACTGGGAGGTTTCGGAAAATGTTTGTAAGAATAGTATGGATTTAGGCAATTCAAAATGTAATAAGAATATGGATTTTACAACTGCACAGTGGAGCGGAAATAGCGGTTTACAAAAAAAATATGACTGGGCAAAAGCATGCAATTTAACTTGGGATGGAATTACTAACAACACGGATTTAACTGGCGTTTAATGAAATAATTAATGAAATAATTAATGAAATAATTTATATAAGTTATTTAATTAAATATAAAAAGATTAATATATTGTTTATTAATGCAATCTACTAATTATAACAGTATTAACTATATTAATTACAATAGTATTCTTAATAGAGAAACAATATCAAAATCAATTAAAAATATTTTATTGCAATTTGAAACAAATAAAAATAATCTATCATTTAAACGAGGGATATACATATATGGTGCGCCAGGGAGCGGTAAAACCCATTTCGTTATAAATTTATTAAAAGAATTAAATTATGATATTATTAAATATGACGCAGGAGACATCCGCAATAAATCAATTATTGATACAATAACAAAAAATAATATGTCAGATAAAAGTGTAGTTAGTTTAATGAATGGAACAAAAAAACGAATCGCTATTATAATGGACGAAATTGATGGAATGAATAATGGCGATAAAGGAGGTATAAATTCATTAATAAAAGTAATTCGTCCAAAAAAAACAAAAAAACAAAAATTAGAAGACTTATCATTAAGTCCAATTATATGTATTAGTAGTTATCATATTGATAAAAAAATTAAAGAACTAATGAAAGTATGTAATGTATTTGAATTAAAAACTCCATTAAACACGCAAATGTATACTATTTTAAAATTATCGACGCCTTCATTAAATGATAGTATTATTTCAAGTTTAGTTTCCTATTTACAAGGCGATCTACGAAAATTAAACTCAATTAATGATATTTATAAAAAACATAATTCCATATTGAAAAATGAAATAATCCAAAATATTTTAAACCCGAAGTCGTATAATGAGGATACAAAGGATATTACCATGAATTTATTTAATAAATCATATGATATTGCAGAACATACAAATATAATGAGTGATACTGATCGTACAATTGTTGGACTTTTATTTCATGAAAATATTATAGATATTATTAATAAAAAACCAAAACAAGAAGCAGTATCTTTATATACAACGATTTTGGATAAAATATGTTTTGCAGATTATATAGACCGTGTTACATTTCAAAAACAAATTTGGCAATTTAATGAAATGAGTTCTCTTATTAAAACATTTTCGTGTAATAGAATATTTCATAATAATATTCAAACAAAAAAAGAATCAAAAATAAATGAAATTCGTTTTACAAAGGTGCTAACAAAATATAGTACAGAATATAATAATTCCGTTTTTATTCAAGAGCTGTGTCAAAAATTATCACTTGATAAAAAGGATACTTTTTCATTTTTTCTTGATTTACGAAATAAATATACAGACGAAGAAATAAATACTATTTTTGAATCCTATGAAATTAGTAAATTAGATATTAATCGAATTTATAGGTATTTAGATAAATACACAAATAAAAATTGTAAAATCGGCGGTAATGAAAAAATTATTGAACAAAGTATTGATGATTTTGAGGATATGAATGAAATTGATTAAAGTATGTTATATAAATTTAAAATAAAAACAACAGTATTAGGTTAAATATATGATTAATAATATATTAATAATTATATTATTAATTATATGTTTAATCTAAAATATTATTCACGAAAGCAAGCACAAGCAAATGCACAAGCACGAGCACGAGCACAAGCAAAGGCACAAGCACAAGCAAAGGCACAAGCACAAGCAAAGGCACAAGCACAATCACAAGCACAATTAATATATTCTATTATTCCATTAAATATTTTTCAAACTTGGAATACATTAGATTTGCCACCAAAAATGAAAGAAAATGTAGAATTATTAAAAAAACAAAACCCAGAATTTAATCATTATTTATATGATGACGACATGTGTAGAGAATTTATTAAAGATAATTTTGATGAAGATGTATTATATACTTATAATAAATTAAAACCAGGCGCATTTAAAGCTGATTTATGGCGTTATTGCATATTGTATATTAAAGGAGGCATCTATTTAGATATAAAATATAGTTGTATTAATGAATTTAAATTAATTTATTTGACCGATAAAGAATATTTTGTTAAAGATAGATATTATGAGGGAATTACTGGAATATACAATGCATTAATGTGTTGTTTGCCTAGTAATAAAATGTTATATAAAATCATAAATTTAATTGTAGAAAATGTAAAAAATAATATTTATGATATATCTGAATTATCAATAACAGGACCACATATATTATCATCATTTTTTAATGAAATTGAAATTAACAAATTAAGCTTATCGTTTCATGCTGATGGTGAGCATATTGTTAATAAATATAATACAATATTAAAAATATATAAGGAATATAGAAATGAACAATTATCTTTAACAAATAAATATTATAAGATACATTGGTTAGATAAAGATGTTTATAATTATCCAACATTAGAATCAATAAAAACTATTGATTATACCAGAAAAATAACCAAAAATATTATGCAAAAACAAACAACATTATATTCTGGAACACCAACGATTATAGAATTACCAAATGACAAATATTTAATAAATATTCGATGGATTAATTATGATTACAATAATGATGGTTCAAAAAAAAATATACCCTCCATATGGATATCTTTAAATTCTAGATTTACGGTTGATTCTAGTTTTAATAAATTAAATGAAGAAATTTTTTTAGAAGAAAACTATGATAGAGTAAATAAATATATTGGTATTGGATTAGAAGATATACGCATATTTAATTATAATAATATTTTGTATTATAATTCCACATACTTTGATTATAAAAGAAATATTACATCTTGTTCAAGTGATATATATTATATAAATGACAATTCATTTAATTTACAACGAAACATAATTTTACCAGAAATGTATGATACAGACAAAATTAAAATAATTGAAAAAAATTGGTGTTTTGTTAAATATAAAAGTGAATTATGTGTAGTATATAATTGGTTTCCATTACAGATTGGAAAAATAAATTACAATACAAATAAAATGAATATCATAGAGATTAAATATAATATTCCAGAATATTTTAAGGATGCGAGAGGTTCAACACCAGGATATACAATAAATAATGAAATATGGTTTGTATTACACAAAGCACAGTGTTCTAATTCAAAATGTTATAATTATCAACATTTTTTTGCAATATTTGATTTAGATATGAATTTGCTTCGTTATTCGGAGTTATTTAAATTAGGTAATTGTAGGGTTGAATTTTGTATTGGATTAATTGTAAAAGAAGAAGAAATTATATTATCATACAGTTTATTGGATACACAAAGCATAATATCAGTATATGATATTAATTATATTAATACCAAAATTAAATGGTATTTTTTTGATATTGAATAATTCTCATAATATTCATATAAATAATATTTAAAGTATTATTATTTATAATAATTAAATAATGGATTTTGTTGTTACTGAAACAACAAAAAAACCCACAAAACCAACTATGTGTTTGAATATGATTGTCAAAAATGAAGCAAAGGTTATTGTTGAAACTTTACATAATCTTACCAGTTGTATTAGTTTTGATTATTGGGTTATCTCAGATACAGGTTCAACCGATAATACACAACAAATTATAACAGATTTTTTTTTAGAAAGAGGTATTCCTGGCGAATTAGTTTCACATGAATGGAAAAATTTCGGATATAACCGCACAAAAGCATTAGAATGCGCCTATGATAAAAGCGATTATCTCTTGATATTTGATGCCGATGATACGATGATGGGTGATTTTAAATTACCTTTCACCTGTAATACAAATACTTATGTTGACCGGTATATGTTAAAAATAGGGAAAGGGTTTGAATATGTGCGTCCGCTATTAATAAATAATCGCAAACGCTGGGAATTTAAAGGGGTACTTCATGAATTCTTGTCAAATATAGATGTGATTAATACGCCGGACATAACAATTCAAGGAAACTATTATATTGAATCAGGTCGTTCGGGAAATCGTAGTCAAAATCCAACAAAATATTATGATGATGCAATTATATTACAAAACGCATACGAAACAGAACTAGCGCTACCCGATAAAGGCTTATCTGGTAGATATGCTTTCTATTGTGCAAGAAGTTATAAGGATGCCGGAGAAAAATATCACGACAAGGCCATCGAATGGTATAAAAAGGTTTTAGATAGACAAGATCACTGGCATCAAGAAAAATACTATTCGGCTTTAGAAATTGGAATAATATACAAAGATAAAAACCAAATGGATTTAGCGGTTCAATACTTGCTGAAAACATTAGAGTATGATATAGAGCGCATTGAAGGTCTAATTATGGCCGTTGAATATTTTTATCATTCAGGGCAATATATTTTAGTAAATGCACTCTACCATAAATTCAAAAATTACAACAAGAACTTACAAAATAAACTCTTTATCAATATGCATTATTATGAGTATCGTCTCGAATTTTTAAATGGGATTTCCGCACATTTTGTAAATGATAAAGAGTCGGGCTATAAATGTTGTAAACAAATTATTATAGATAAAAAAATGGGACTCCGCGAATTAAATGTCACTATTAATAATATATTGTGTTATAAAGATATATTGGAAACTGATAAAGATATTTTACCACTTTTCCGTGCGCTTGATAATTTAATCCATATAAATAATGAAATGGTTAATAGCAGTGGTACAATCGATCTATGGAACATATTATTTAAACAACTGCGTCCTCAATTAACCATTTTAAATAAAGGTGTCATTAAAAAGATACAAAGGACACAACAACTCAATAATACAAATAATACAAACAACAAACCCAAAATACTAATCACATTTACAACATGTAAACGGCTGGACTTATTTAAAGAAACACTTAATTCTATATTAAATCATTGGACTGATATTGATTTAATTACTAATTGGTTTTGCGTTGATGATAACTCTTCGAACGAAGAACGCCAATTTATGAAATCAACCTATCATTGGATTGATTATTATATGAAAACACCGAAGGAGAAAGGCCATCGTTGCAGTATGAATATTATTTGGAATAAATTGCAATCATTAAAACCGGCCTATTGGATACATATGGAAGATGATTTTCTTTTTTATCATCAAACTAATTATATAACCCAATCCATCTCTCTTCTTTCCAAAAATAACCATAATATAAAACAGGTTGTGTTTAATCGTAATTATGGCGAAACTGTTTCAAATTATAATGTTAAAGGACATTTACCAATGACAAATGCGCCTATTATACAAGGTATAGTTCTACATGACCATCGTCCAAATGAAAAAATAATTCACTATCCAAATTCTCACTATTGGCCGCATTATAGTTTTCGTCCTTCGATGACATTGGTTAAATCTATTCTAAACTTAGGAAATTTTGATTCGCCGAATCAATTCTTTGAACGCGATTATGCTGACCGATGGAATGAAGCCGGATATAAAACCGCATTTTTTGACCGTATAACTCATCGGCATATTGGTCGTTTGACTTCTGATATAACAACCGGAACAGTTAAAAATGCATATGAGCTTAATAATGAATCACAGTTTCAGGGATATACAAGTAATTTAAAAATTGTCAATTTAGAGAGACGCACCGATAGGAAGGCGAAAGTATCAACTCTTTTTAAAGAAGCCAAACAAAACAATTTTATTTTTTATAAGGCAGTTGATGGCAAGCAACTAGAATCAACAAATGAATTAAAACATCTCTTTCGCGGGAATGATTTTGGAAATCGGCGTGGCGTGATTGGATGTGCATTAAGCCATTACAAGTTATGGCAAGATTTAATCGAGGATAAGACACATAATTATTATGTTATTTTTGAAGATGATATACATTTTAACAATCAGGCTTCCAAGTTTAAAGAGAGATTTGATAAATTAAAACCAGAATTTGAAAAAAATGAAGTACTATTTTTAGGTTATCATATGTTTACACGCCGTCGCAATGAAGTAAAACATATTTATGACACAATAGAAGATAATACTGTGATTAAGGTAGAACCATTTAATAATGAATTATATATTGGCGGGTTCTATTCTTATTCTATTAATAAAGAAGGTGCAAAAAAATTAATTGACTATATTAATAAAAATGGGATTAAACATGGAATTGATTATTTAATGAAAATTGTCGAAGGTCTTAATATCAAGGAAATACAACCTTTTCTTGTTTTTTCTGAATGGTATGAAGATACAACCAAACCGATCGATACGGATATTCAAAGCAATTATGATAGTTTAGATTTTAATCAGACGATTGAAGATCAATTTGAGTTTATACCACATCTTGACCAAATAGGCAATGACATATATTTTCATAAAGGTAGTGCAGTGGAATGTATGTCAAAAGCATTAAAGGATACAATGTGCGCAGGGTTTAATACATTAGGCTTTTTTAAAGATAAAATAGAAATGAATAAGTTGACTTCTTCTGGATATTTCCGCCAAAATGATGGAATTTATATTAAAAAAAGTGTAACGAAAGAAGCGAAAGAAGCGAAAGAAACGAAAGAACCGAAACCCATACGCTTGAAAATGTTGTGTAACTGGTGTACATCGGAACAATTATGTAAAGAATGGTCAAATATGTATATGCAAGACAATAAATGGAAACAAATTGTGATGACTTTGTCGAATGACCCGCACGAAATTGATTATTATGTGATTATTAATTCTCCGCAGCCATCAGACCAATATGTACCAGAACGCACCATAGTATTTCAAATGGAGCCTTGGGTTGCTGACCCTGAAAAAAATTGGGGGGTTAAAACTTGGGGAGAATGGGCCACACCTGACCCCAATAAATTCTTTAAGGTTTTTACCCATAAAACCCATTTAAATAATGTTCAATGGCAAATTGATTATCCCTTTTATACAGAACCAGTTAATAATAAAGAGAGAAAGAATAAAATGATTACTATTTGTAGCCAAAAGAATTTTGATAAAGGACATATACTAAGAAATAATTTTATTAAATATATAGAGGATTCGTCTACATCGTTAATAGATAGTTGTGGGCGAGAGAATTATCATCATTTTAAAAATTATGTAGGCAAAGTACCGAGTGATAATAAATATAATGTGTATTCTAACTATAAATATTGTTTGGCCGCGGAAAACAATTCAGAACATAATTATGCAACTGAAAAAATATGGGAAGCAATATTGTGTGAATCTCTCTGTTTTTATTGGGGCTGTCCGAACTTAGAAGAGTATATTGATGAAAAGGCATTTGTGCGATTACCGTTGGAAGATCCGGCGGCGGCCTTAAAAATCATTCAGCAAGCTATTGATGAAGATTGGTGGTCGCAGCGAATCGAAGTAATCAAACAAATGAAAGAGAGAATTCTAAATAAATTAGGGTTTTTTCCTTTGTTGGAATCTATTCTATAATAATTTGTGGTTAATTTTTCTTTTGTGTTTTTTTTGTGTTTTCCTTTTTGTTTTCCTAGTTACATTAGTTTTTCCTCTACCATATTTACAATGCTGTTTTTGAGAAAACCCATGCGGGTTTTTACAATTAATACTTTTTTTATACTTTAATGACCATTTATGTGTACCCATACAATATAATAAATATTGTGTAGATTATTATTTATACAATATTTATTATTTATACAATATTTATTATTTATACAATATTATTTTACCCCATTTTTACTTATTAATATCTATAATAGTTGACTCAATATTATCTTGTTCTTTAAAATAAAAGGATTCCGGAACATAATAATTAAAATGGTCTGTTAAACGATAAATCATATTGAATAAATCGTCAATTGGTACATTTATTGAATTCTTGGTATAATCCAACACTTTTTGTGCCCCTTTTTTGGAAATAATATACGCAGTTGTTTTATTGAAAAATTGTTTTTCACATTTATAAAAATACGCATTTATTTGTTGTGTTTTAATAAAAGGATACCAATCACTTTTGGCCAAATGGCATATATCGGTGTCGGCGGGTATATGGTTTAATAATTCATACAACTGTGATAAAGGTTTAACTAATTCGACATCATCCTCTAAAATAAGATAATATTCAGTAGCATAATCGTCTTTCACCAGTTGCTGTAATAAATTTAAATGACTCCATGCACAGCCAAATTCACCGCGGGTCATTTGTATCCCATTTAAGCGGGTGCGTGTGTCATAAGCATAAGTTGTTCCTTTCCAAGTAATATGTTTAATACCAGTGTGTTTATATGCGGCATCATATACGGTTATCTCCTTTCCGTGCACGCCATTATAAATAAGTGTATCTAAGCCAATCTGCGACAATTGAAGATTTAAATTGTCTAATTTCGCTAAACGCCCACCATATTCAGGTAATGTTAAAATATATGGTTTGATTTTTGCCAATGATTTTGTTATAGTTGGTGTGGATTTCACGGTATAAAGAATGGTATTTTGAATTGGTTTATGAAAAAAGAAAGATGCGCGGTCGGTATTTGTAAAAAAATTATAATTTGGCATATAACATCTCTCAATATGGTTTGAAAAATAAGCGGCAGTCCAAGATAATGTACTCATCGAGCAAATTAACATTTTGGCTTGTTTCATAATATTAAAATCCACGAGTATTGAATTGTATTCAAAATGAAACGGAATAGCGTGATTAATAAACCATTGTTGGCAGGCTGCAATATAGTTACCATCATCGGCACTGGTTGTTGGTTGATATACAATACCAATTCGTTTACCATTTTTTATACCATTTTTTATAGTATATTCGACAAATACATCATACAACGAATCAAATAATGCAATATAATGGTCTAATTCAATAAAATCAGGTCTGCCATTAAAATCACCTAGGCGTATATGTATAACAATATCATACTTTTTATTTTCAGGTAACACAATATCGTCTAATATATCACGCATTAAAAACCGCTCATTTATATCAGTTTGGATTGAATGGGTATGTTTATGTTGTTCCATATAATCCAAGATTTGTTGTTTATATTTTAAATAGATGTATCCAAATTGAAAGAACCCGTCCATACAAACATTAAAGTATTCTAACTTTTTATAAAACATACTGAAAAAATTGTCGTCGGTAAGTGAAATTGATTTTTTTACATACAATCCTTGTCCGTTTGATTTATTTATATAGATGTTGCTGGTTAAATTGCCCAAATCTATTGTATGCTTGAAATAGCCGAGTGTATTATAGCCCATAATTTTATTATTATTGGCTGCTTCTTTTTCTATTTCTATCATCGTTGAATGAGCGGATTTATATAAATCATTGCCTTCATAATCTAACCCTGGGTAATACTTGAATTTTTCTTTAGTGTCGTGTAACAATGGAACACAATCAGCTAGTAAAGTATATTCTAGTTCTGGATTAATAATATTCACTAAGGCGCATGCCATATAACGAAATAGTGCATTACCTAAGCGACCGCTTGGAAAAAACACAAGCTTATTTTTTTGTTGTATCTCGCTTGTCACTGCTCCGCTTGCTACTGCTACTGCTTCGCTTGCCATTATATAGTATAATTTGTATATAACATTTATATTTAAATACAAATTTAAAAATGTGATTATTGTTGGATGTCATGATATTCGTCAGTATGACTATCACGCCACTTTTTTACATGGTCATGATTAAGTTGAATTCGCATATGACTCATACATTGTTCAGGACTATCAAAAAACAAATGGTTAGTATTGTGATTTGGCAAATCACTGCGGGATTTAATAACATACCCCTCACTATCACATGTACCCGTCGTATCCACGATCTTATACAATGATGATTGATCCTTTGAACCAACGACAAACGGATACGGTACACCTGTCGCCGCATTCCGAATAAACATTTGTGCTTTATTCGAAGGAAAATAACGCGGTCGTTTAGAACGCGTTTGTGTTGTGGGTTGCGAACTCGTTTGTCCAACAAAATCTTCTTCAGTCATGTAGGTATAATCATCAATTTGATTCATAGTGTATTAATAATCGTGTAATTATATTCATATTTAGGGTAATATCTTTATATAATTTTAACAAGTAATATATAATAAAAAACCAAACAAATTAACACTCTGAAAGTTCTGACTCTATTTTCAGTTGTTCTTTCTCATTGCCTGATGCCTCCTGTGCCAACGCTTCAGTCAATATTTTTATTTCAGTGTCTTTACCCTGCAATAAATTCGTCAAATGAATAATCTGGGCTTGTTGTTGTTTTAAAATACCAACCACTTGTTCAATTGTCAACTGCTGTGGCGGTTCATCGCCCTGTTTTAAGGTGATGGTATGCATTGGTTGCTGCGCTTGTTGCTGTTGTGCCAATTCCATATTTTTTTTCCGCTGTTTTTCCATAGCCACCATTTGATTTAAAACATCAGGTTTCATGTTCGGGCGACCTGGTTCGTACGATTTTAATATTTTCTCAATTTGATTCATATAAAAATCTTTCAAGTCAGGTTCTTTAATAAACAAATCTACTGTTTTTTCAGATTCTTTTGTAAATTGGTCTACTCTATGTTCTAATAACCGCCGTTTATCAAATGTATTATGCTCGTGCGAAAATACTAATATTGTTTTTATCGGATCTAATTGGACGAACGGAACCGTATAATTTTTAAGAAAATATTTTTCTTCGGCCAAAGCGGCATGATCTTCATAATGCGTAGAATTCAATAATTGGCGACGGAAAGCAAATGTACCAGCCGTAGAATGATTCGGTCCATATGGGCCGAATTGATACATTTTCTGGATATGTTTAAAATAAATATATATTTCACTGCTACCGGCACATAACGCATGAGGTGTTTTTAATAGCATATCCACTGCATGCGAAACACGTGTTGGTGGATAATAATCATCGTCGTCCATATACACAATAATATCTCCTTTGGATTTTTCGTGCATTAAATTGCGTTTATTTCCAAGTAAAAGTTTTTTATTATAAGAAAAGTATTTAACTTGTGGTATATGTGTAACTAAATCACTAATTTTATCTGTTCCGTCGTCGATAATTATCCACTCCATTCTCTCTTTTGGATAATCTTGATGTTCAAAACATTTAATCATGGATTGGATAAAAGGACGCCGATTAAAAGTTGGTGTGCAAATACTGACAAAAGGTATAGTGTTGTCGTTAGCGTTATCACCTGCGTTAGCCTGATGTAAAACCGAAATAGCATTATTAATAAGATTGGGTTGTTTTTTTTGTTTATTCTGTTTTTTCTTACCCATAATATATTAAATATTCATTAATGCTTTAATATTCATTAATGCTTTAATATATTATTTTATCTTCTCTATATTTTTATTTGTTAATTTTTTTTGAAGTAAAAAACTTATATAGCGTGTGTATAACTAATAACAAATAAACAATTCCCATAACACCCGAAATAGTTCGACTTAAATATTCATAAGCTGTACTACAAACAAAATAACCGAATATAATAACAATTGTTTTTATATTACATGCCATTATATTTCCGACTTCTTTCCAATTTTCCATTAAAGGTAATAAACAAATGGTTATTATAAGCCGAGCAAATACAAGAAATCCAAAAGCAATCGCTATTATCCAAAGATATCCAAAAAATACTCCTCCCCATGGAAGTTTACCATGTGTTCCAAAAGCCGCGCCTATTGCAAAAATAAATCCAGTTATAACCGATATCATACTAATTGACATAGTAAAAGGAAATGCAATACACATTTGAAATGCATGATTTCCAAGCGGAGATTCAGGATCAAAAACACTAAGCCATGATTTTAATAAATCGCGGTTTCTCGTAAAACATCCAAGCGAAATGCGACCAAACCAATCTTGTATATGTGTTCCAACTGGAACTTTCACGCCCCCCTTTTTTTCTGCTTCTGCTTTTGTTTTCATTAAATTTTCTGCATTAAATCGCGAGTCAATTAAATTATATGGAAAATTGGCTTCAATTTTAGCACCAGAAAATCCATTACTATGCTCAACACAATTTATATCAGTATAAGGACCCTTTTTCTTTGTAGAAATTTGTGCCATATAAAATTGATGTTTTGAATCACTTGGCAATAAATCATCCAAATCAGAACCGCGCGTAGTTAGATAAATGAATCCAGAACCAAAGACACCAATCAATAAAGATACAATAAAATAATGTAAAATAGATGTAGCAAAAGATACCCACACAGCAGTATTATCCCATTCTATTATATTGCCATCTTCATCAATTAGATTACCTTTTTCATCGCGTGAGTAATTATTTTCTGATCCGAATAATATATCATCTCCAATATCACCATCTTCATTCATTTGATATATATTTGATATATATTTTTTGTTTATAAAAAATGATGTATTAAAATATTAATATTTATATATAGATAATGAAAAAATATAATCACAAAACAGTAAAAAAACGAAATAAAACTTATACAGTAAAAAAGGCAAACAAGACAAGTAAAATAAGTAAAATAAGTAAACCTATTAATAATGATAAATATTGTTATACTGATAATAAAATAGGTGAAATATGCTCATCTGGACAATATAGCACATTTGAAGGAAATTTTTATAAAAATAAAAAAAACCTAGTAAAATTTATAGAAATTAGAGATAAGTTTAAAAAAGATCCCAAATTGAAAAAATTAAAAACACATAAGGAACGATACACTAAATTTCTTACGACTAATTTTCGTCAAGGTGAACTACCTAAACTTATGAACCAAGTTAAAAATGATTTTTATGGTTATGTAAATGATGAATGGTTTAAACAAGATAATCTAGAGGAAGGAGAAAAACGATATTATGTTCAGTATGATAATTTTAGAATAGTACAAGAAAAGGTTTATTATGAATTAATCTCTTTATTGAAAAAATTTATTAAAGAAAACCCTACTTCTAAACAAGCAATTGCGGCAAATAATGTATACCAATCGCTTAAAAATAATACAACAAAGTCAATGTTTAATCATGTTGACGCTGTTTTAGCACAATTGGATAATTTTGTTAAGGATAATGATATGTACGGATTATTAGCAATGGTAAATTCGAATGAAACTATTTCATGGTGTTCGCCGATACAATGGTCAATGATGGCTGATGAAAAAAATGTTAAACAATACATTAGTCATCTAGGAGTGGCACAGTTAGGGATATATGATTATACAATTTATAATGGTCCTCAAGATTATGACGACGATGAAACCAAAAGATATAAAGTAAAAGTTAAAAAAGAATATTTACAATATATTAATGAAGTTTTTAAGGCATGTTTAGGCGAGGATGATGCCAAAAACTATAATCCTCACGATATATGGGATGTTGAATATGATATGATGACCGCGATGAATTGTGAAGAAAATTTAAAAATAGATCCTAACTTTTATAATAAAATAAGCGCACATGAAATAGAAACCAAATATGGATTTGATTGGAAAACATTTACAACGAAACTTGGTTATACAGAAACCCCAAAATATGCAGTAATTAGCGAATTGAATGGATTTAAATGTATGGTTAAATTATTTAAAGAAAATTGGAATTCAACAAAATGGAAATCTTATTGGCTTTTTATTCAATTTAAACAAATGATACGATTTGAAGATTCGATGCGATCCATTCACTATGATTTTTACAATAATTTTTTAGAAGGTCAAGAAGTGCCTATGCCTACTGATATTTATCCTATATTTGGATTATCTCTTATGTTTAATACACTATTATCCGAGTTATATATAAAACAAAATTATAATCCGCTTTACGTTAGTTATGTAAAAAAACTATCGGATGATTTAAAAGAATTATTTATTCAAAAAATAAAAATAAATACATGGCTATCGCCGTCAACAAAAAAAGCAGCCATTAATAAATTAAATAAATTATCAATTACAGTCGGTAAACCAAGCAAATTAAGAGCTGATCCATTGTTTGACTATAATCCAAATGATCCTTTATATAATGTAGGTTTACTTCTTAGATGGAAACATAAAAAATATGTTGCTTTAGAAGGAAAACCTGTTATAGATATACCTGAGTTTGACTGGAATATATTTAAATTATCAGGAACTCAGTGTTATATGGTAAACGCATATTATAGAGCTGATAGTAATTCAATTTATATACCAATCGCTTATTTACAAAAGCCGTTTATTAATTTAGAAGGTCGTGGTTTAGAATACAATTCGGTTTACATTGGTTATACTTTAGGACATGAATTATCACATTCTTTAGATGAATATGGAAGTAAATTTGATGCAAATGGAAATTTAAATGATTGGTGGACTGAAGCTGATAAAAAAATATTTAATAAGAAGATGGAAGACATTATAAAACAATATGAAACATTTGCGGCTCGGGATGGAATAAATTTTGATGCGTCTATGAGTATTGGCGAGGATTTAGCAGATATTTCAGGAATGGCTTTAGTGGAATCATATATATTAGATAATCAAATAGCAAATGATGAAATAACAAAGATTAAAAAAATGAATTTAGCAAAATTTTATATGAATTTAGCAATTCAGGCAAGACAACAAATTTCCAAAAAAGCAATAAAAGCTCAACTTAAAATGAATCCACATCCTTTAGAAAAATATAGAGTAAATTGTGCTTTAGCTCGTTTAGAATTATTTAAGACAATTTACGGAATTAAAAAAGGCGATGGAATGTGGTGGACGAATGATACTATTTGGTAAATTATTTAGAAAAATGTAAATTTATTGGTTTTATTATTTAGAATAATAAATAATCATTTTGTAAATAATAATGTATTCTGTATAAAAATTTTCATAATTAAATAAAAATTTTATATTTATTATATATATAAATGTTTGGAGGAACCAGAAAAAAGAGTAAAACCGTCAAGCGCAGCCCAGCCCGCCGCCGATCCCAAGCCCGCCGCCGATCCCAAGCCCGCCGCCGATCCCAAGCCCGCGGCCGATCCCAAGCCCGCGCCCGCGCCCAAGCCCGCGCCCAAGCCCAAGCCCGCGCCCAAGCCCAATCCCGCGCCCGCGCTCAAGCCCGCGCCCAAGCCCAAGCCCGCGCTTAAATATTAACTTTGTAAATATTAACTTTGTAAAAACTAAAATATATAATATAATTTATTATATTTGTATTATATATTCTTATCGCGCATATAAAAGCGCTGCGTTTCCTGAGGTAAATGTTAAAATATTAAATCTCTCTTCCAACACAGTTAAATCATAATTATAATCATATACTCGCCAAGTTGGTTTATTTACACCAATGATTTCGCCCGTGGTTTGATCACAAATTGTAAAAACTTGTGCGGATGGATCTAATGGGGGTTGATAGGTGCTAAATTCAAATTGTATATCTTTAAATTTACTTAAATTAATAGCACCGCTTGGTTGAAAATCAAAAGGATTTGTATTTAAATTGAAGTTGTAGCAATACAATCCATCCGGCGAATTTCCGCATGAGCGAGCATATTTTTCCACATAATTAAAAACACCGGCATCAAATTCATTTTCGCGGTATTTACCATCTAAAAGTAGAGCCCAATTTTGCATAATATCTTTTTTATTTGCTGGATTATATTGGCCAGTTACATATATATTTGATGGCACATTAGTTAGACCTTCATAACAACCAACACCACCTATTGGATCCAGCGAAGGACTATAAGTGCCATACGGTAATGTTATCGCATCAAATCCATTTTGTTGTGTTGGATTTTTTAAATCTGACGGTAAATAATCATACGGCCAATTAGTGTAGTTTGACCATTCATTACGCATATAAGCATCACTTCGTTGAAAATACCACATCCAATTAGCAACCATACTCAAACTATCAAGTGAAACCTTTTTTGTGCCTGTTACATTTTGAAAGTTATATTCATATACTTCTTTAATTAAATAATTTTGATCTTGTGCAGCAAATACTTTAGCTTCATCTTCAGTGAGAAATCCATAAGTTGCAATTAAATGAACATCCGCCGCCCAATTTGTTCGTTTATCTGCATTTGTGTAGTCTAGCTCCACATTTGGTGGTTGTTGTAAAAAACGATAGAATTGAAACAAATCATCCGTCTGATTAGCCTGTCGATAATTCATATCCATACTGGTTACATCGCGTACAACATATAATTCATTAATAGGTCGCATTTCAATATCAATGTTAAGTTCATTATATTGTAGACTAATTAATGGAAATGCCATTTTTGCAGCTAAAGTAAACCAGATATTAATAGGAATATATAATTTGCGAGAACGAATGGAAGGTTCTGAACCCAGTTGCGAGCCATCATAAGATGCGCTCGGATAAAGATTCATACGGGAACCATAATTTGTCGGATCATTTAATTCTGCTACATTTCCAGTCATATTATAATACATTTGTTTGTTGCTTTCATTAAAATCCCGTTCGACCAGATTTTGTAAATAATCCCCCGAAAATTTTTGAATAATTTGTCCTCCAATTGTAAATGTCACTTCTTTGATCATTTGTGTCCCCAAATTTTTAATCCATTTAAATTCATATGGCCTCCATTGTGATTGCGATCGTTGTACATTCGGCGGTAATATGGGACTCCATATATTTGGTAGCGTAACAACTAAATATGTATCCATCAGTAATTCGGCATATCGCAATATTTTAAATTTAAAATGAGATGTTTCGTTGAGGCGTAATGTTCGCAGCCCATCAAAATCTATGCGAAATTTTTG
>Ga0181563_10001265_pt1 | contig 25057 bp, 19 predicted proteins | sample 011ome_25_FD_133759 | JGI IMG/M metagenome (GOLD analysis project Ga0181563, IMG submission 133759) | Coastal salt marsh microbial communities from the Groves Creek Marsh, Skidaway Island, Georgia - 011512CT metaG (megahit assembly) | ecosystem: Environmental > Aquatic > Marine > Intertidal...
TATTTCTTAAGTTCACCATCACTATTGAAAGATATTATAACTCTAAAAAGTGCCTTATTTCTTTCTTTTATTTTCTCAACAAATTCACAATTCCTCCTTTAATTTCGTTCTTCTCTGCAATTTCTACTACGCAATAATAGGAGCCTACTGGATTCTTTTTACCATGATTTTCTTCATGCTATCGGATATCTGAAGTTGTCGGTTTGAATCTACAAAAACCTTCATTCTTATTTACCTATAACCGTGGGCCTTCGTAAAAGCGAATTTCAAAAAGGGTCCTTTCTAATGCAATTGGATGGAGCTAAGGTGTGAGTTTTGTGCAAATCGTGTGCAAATGAAAAAAGCACCTACAATTTTTATCTCGTAAGTGCTTGATAAATAAGTGGGCCCACTTGGAATCGAACCAAGCACCTACTGATTATGAGTCAGTTGCTCTAACCGAATGAGCTATAGGCCCAAAATTTGGGGTTTTCCCAAGTCAAAATTCGGATAGATTACCATCCTGACCTTGGTTTTGGGACTGCAATGTTACATATTTGAGTTCAATTAATCAACTCTAACCTTGCATGAAAAACTGGCCTAATGTAGACTTTGTCATCTTTGATCTAGGCAACGTGTTGATTGATATCCACTACCAGCGATCCCTCACCTTAATCAAAGCGCAGCTTCCTAGTATCTTGCACGAGAAGGTAGACGGATGCTATACTACTGAATTTCACAAAGCCTACGAACGAGGAGAGATAGATTCTTTTCTCTTTCGCAATGCCTTTCGAGATTACTTTGAACAATCTTGGTCGGATGCTGAAGTAGATTATCTCTGGAATAGCCTCCTCGGGGAACTTCCAGCCCATCGACTGGAGCTAGTCCGAAGGCTAAAGTCGAGGTACCAGGTAGGGATCTTAAGCAATACCAACGAAATCCATGTAGAAGCGGTGCACGCACTCCTTAAAGCCGAACACGGGATGGAAAATTTTCTCCCACTTTTTGATCACGTATTTTACAGCCAAGAGATGGGTCTTTCCAAGCCAAGTGCCGCCATCTACCAACAAATGATTCTAGAATTAAAAACTAAACCTTCCCGGGTACTTTTCTTTGATGATCTGCTCGCCAACGTGGAAGGAGCTGCAGCAGTAGGAATTAATGCCATTCAGGTAACAAGCCCAAATACTATTTTTGATTTTTTTGAGCATGTATAAACCAAAGGAATACCTCATTCACGGCACCTTATTCCTTTTGACCTTGGTCACCACCACATTAGCAGGAGGGGAGTGGGTGTATGGCAAATCCATTCTTGCATCTGGTGAAGCGGCACTTACCTGGCCTTATTTTTTTAAATCCTTGCACTTTTCTATTCCTTTTATTGGGATATTATTCATGCATGAATTGGGACACTTATTTACCTCCATTTATCATAAAGTACGTTGTACTTTGCCTTATTTTATACCTGCTTGGCTTGGATTCTTGGGAAGTCCTTCCCTAGGCACCTTTGGTGCCATTATTAGGATGAAAGGGCATATAAATAGTCGTAAAAAATATTTTGATATCGGTATTGCAGGCCCACTCGCCGGTTTTGTGCTTGCCTTGGCTGTGCTCACCTATGGCCTGCTAACTTTACCTTCTGCGGATTACCTCTATGAAATTCATCCAGAATATGCCGATCCCAACTTCCAAGGATATGGAGAAGATGTATTGGAATTTGAATTAGGTAATAACTTACTCTTTTGGGGGTTAGGAGAACTTCTTGCTGATCCAGAGCGGTTGCCAGAGCTATCTGAAATGATTCATTATCCCTATCTATTTGCGGGCTATTTGGCACTATTTTTTACTGCACTTAACCTACTGCCCATTGGTCAATTGGATGGAGGACATGTGGTATTTGGGCTATTCCCCAAGCACCATGCTCAAATTTCTATTGGCATTTTTTCCCTATTCCTTGCCTTTGCAGGTCTCGGCGTGATTCGTCCTTCTTTACCCATAGAGGAACTCTTGATCCGAATTCCGCTGTACCTTGGATTTCTCTATTTCTGTTTGAGTAAGTCGGGATTATCTCAACTCAATCGGATTACCCTAGCGGTAAGTTTGGGGGCTGGACAATACCTAATTTCTTTCTTTAATCCTGCTTTAGAAGGGTATCAAGGCTGGTTATTTTTTGCTTTTTTGTTGGGAAGAGTAATGGGATTGGTTCATCCTGAAGTGACTGGCTTACAGGCAATAGGCTCCAAAAGAAAAGTGTTGGGTTGGATTGCCTTACTTATTTTTATTCTCTGCTTTTCCCCTCAGCCCTTTCAAGTGAATTAAATTTTCACAAAGTAATAGGTTGGCCAAGCACGATTGGCAATAGGAACTGAATTTTGAACATTAGTCGGCTTCCAATTCTTGACATTTCCAATTAATATAGAATGCAGAACGCCGATTGAAGAATGAATAAGTGGGGATTCGTAAATTATACGAGTCTCCTATTACCACGAATAAATCTTGCCTCTTGACTCTACTCAACCTTAGTACTTAGCACAATTTTGTGAATTGGGTATCGCTATTCGGGCAAGGCTCGGTATGCAAGAATTCCTCCCAAAACATTCCGAACCTTTGTAAAGCCTTTGGTTTCCATAAATTTCTTGGCATTCCCACTTCTAGCACCTGAGCGGCAATGGATAACGATTTCCTCGTCCTTGATTTTTTCAAGTTGGTCCAACTGATGCGCAAGTTCTCCCAAAGGAATATTATCGGCTCCTAAGTTATCTTCCTCATACTCCCATTCCTCACGCACATCGATAAAGTGAAATTTTTCGCTTTTCTCTAATCTTTCTTTCAGTTCGTTTACGGTAATGTCTTCCATGCTATTTTTTTACTAAAATTCGAAATGAGGTGATCTCTACGTCACGAATTACACGGATCAAGTAGAGTCCCGGTAGTTGATCCCTAAAATTAAGGACTTCTCCTAGATTCTTAGCTATGCGTGGAAGGGTAATCTCCCGGCCGTAAGCGTCAAGCACCTGAAGGTAGGAAAATTCTCCTTCGACCATTACTTCATCTATTGCTGGATTGGGATAGACCCTTAGGGTAGGATTGGTGCTTACATTTCCCCCTGCATTACTAGCTAGACGCACGTGGGGTCGGATCAATAGCGCACCCGCCACATCTTTATTTTGAATCCATCCCCCTCCTACATTGTAGTGGATGCGGTCCCCAAAATCAGTGGATTTGTCCAACCCAACTTGCAAGAAATCGTTGGTAAATTGAGTAAAACCGACATAAAAGGTACCGGATACAGGTACTGCTTCTTCCAATTGGAAATAAATGATGGGTTGTTCAGGAGACTTGGCCGGTAGAGTCACTTCTTGAGTGTACAGCGGAGTTTGGTCTAAAGATGACCAGACCACTAGGTCCACTACCTGATTGACCTGCCTTGCACTGGAGAAATCAATGGAGATACCGGTTAGGTTGACTGGTTCAGGGGTGGTATAGGCTACTGCCAATTGCCCTGAACGTTGATTGATTCCTGCCGTATAGTCTGCTTGCCCTTGATCATAGGCAAAGTAATCTCGAAGAGAGAACTTGGTTCTTACGTAGTCATTAATTCGGAAATCCACTTGAGCATATCGAGTGGTATCCGTTCCATTAATGCTTGTTAATAGCCCATCTCCAGTAATGAGGGCGGTTTCAAAGTACATCTCCCCAGGTTGACTTGGCACCGGGATTTCAGAAAAGGTTCTACTGATAATAGTCCTTCTTTCCAAGGCATTGGGCACGGGGTTGAATGGAGTTGTTGTGTTGATTGATAGCAAGTTGTTTCCGATACTATCTTGAAGGGTTACCGAAAACTCCATTGCTCGAAATCTATTTTCAAGGTTTTGAAATTCACTTTTAACTGTGGACCAGTTGTCTTTTTGATGTTTGGCTACAAGTTCCCAAGGATATGCGCCAAAATCACCCAGACGTACGGCACTTGGAACGGTTAGGGCACGGTCAGGATAAGCAAGGAGGGAAGCACTTCCTTGGCTATTTAAATAGACATAGTCCAATAACCAAGAATCAAAAGGACCGCTTTGCCTTCCATTGGAGAAAAACCGAAACTGAAAGTTAGCATGCTGCCATTCGGGTAGGATAGAAATGATTTCTTGGGTAAATAGACTGCGGTCTAAACCATCTCCCCCTGACTTTTCCCATATGGTCTGCCAGTTTCCTGAGGAACTTAGAATTTGAAGAGTGAGGCGATCTGATTGATCTGGTACTTCAGCTTTGCCTCCTGCTTGCCAAAAGAAACTAAGGTACAGACTACTTTGCTGTACTACATCTAAAGAACTTAAGTCCAAGGGAATACTGGTCAAGTAATCGCTTTCTCCTTGATCCTTTTCTTGTAAGGAATAGGAGCGCCCAAGTTCATCTACCCCATTAAAGAGGACCATTCCTATAGAGGGGGCATTCGTTCCAATGGTTTCGGTATAGGAAGTTCCTGCTGCTATCCATTTGGAGGGGTCAATTCCTTGAGAAAAATCATCCCAGAAAGGGATGAGTCCATTCGCTGCTTGACGTTCTTGAGGGCGAGAATCAGAGAGGGAATTAGCCGGATTTCTATGCGTTGGAGCAAAAACAACAAATTGAGCACTGCTAGGGGTACTTTGACTCAACAAAGCAATTAGAAAAAGTAAAAATAGATAGGGATTACTTTTCAAAACTAGTTGTTTTTGGAAATCCAAAGATCTATTAAATCTCCTGTTTTCAGTTCTACCCCTAGAAGTGGGTTTTGTAAGTAAACTTTTCCTGGACTTAAGGAATCAGTTTTTTGGTAAATTTTTCTACCCAATCGAAGGCCTGATCCTAATATCAGAAATTCAGCTTCCTCTTCCTCTAATCCTACAAAATTAGGGGTAGTTAAAAGTTGATTGCCTAATCCATCGCCAACAACCAAATCTATTTTTGATCCTTTAGGTATGGGTGATCCTTCAGCAATAGGAGAGTCCTTAAATCGTTGTTCCAGCACTACATTGATACCGATATCTGGAACATATATAATGTCACCCCGCATCAATCCAAGGTTGGACAGAATTTCTTGGACATTTTTCAATGGCATGTTTACCAAACTAGGCATTTTTAGAATAGGCGCATTTCTAGCATTGAGTGTGAGGTAAATCTTTCGGCCCTTTTTGACCAGGGCATTGGCCTCTGGACGTTGTTTTAAAATTGCCAAGGGGTCTTTTTCAGCGCTAAATCCTGAATCGGGAAGAATTTCAAATTCGAGCGAAGTCTTGTGCAGCATTTCCTCGGCTTCCTCATAGGACATTCCTTCTAAGTCTGGAACAGAGACAGTTTCCCCGTGGTTGGTGTAATAGGGAAGATAAAGCTTGAGGAAAAGTACCCCTAATGCAATCGATATACCTGCAATTAGGAGTAGATGAATCCCAACTTTTTTTAATTGTGGGAGAAGTGATTGCATAGAATTAAATTAGAGTCAATTGAATCGTTGGCTTCTCTGCTAGCATGGAAATGAGTCTTAAGATACCTGGCCGATAGGAATCTTTTCAGCCTATTATCATTTATTGAATTAAAACTCGTTTTATCTCTTGAAGGCTAGGGCTATTTATTTTGAAAACAAAAAGACCTGAGCTAAACATCTCTCTACTTAACGTATACGTTTGGTTTAGCGTATTTGGAAACGATAATTCTCGTACCACAGCTCCTGTAGCCGAGATAATCTGGATGGTTACATTTTCTCTTCTCGGAAGGTTAAATGCAATATTCACAAATTCTGAAGCTGGATTGGGATACACTACGCTGTTTTTTTCAGCTGGAATCACTGGATCAGGATTTGCACTTAAGAAAAGCTCAAAGTTGTCTAAGTAAACTGATGAATTTTGATTGCCTTGCCCTTCCAACGCAAACGCAAGTCTTAATTGATTTTTTCCTTCCCCCGTAAACTCCGTGAGATTGACATATTTTCGTTCAAAATCCCCTGCATTAGTTGGGTTAACAGGACCTCCACTTACAGTAGCTAGTTCAGCACCTGCTGCTGACCAAATTACTTGGTAAGTTTCTCCCTCGTTGGTGCTCGCAAGTAAGGAAAGGGTGGTCGAAGGATCTGCAGGCCCAGAAGCTACATCGAAGAAAATACTAGCCTGGCGACTTTTTGACAAATCAAATATGGGAGAACCTAGCCAGTAAGAGTTTCCTGAAGTAATTTGTTGAATAAAAGCTAAGTTATTTGGTCCAGTACCCCCACTTGACGTAGTCACCTCCCAAGGAGTTTGACCACGTTCAGGATTGATGCTTAGCCAAGGGGACAATTCGGTGCTTCCGTTAAAATTTTGTCTCCAAGGGATTTCTACGCGTCCTGTATTCTCTATAAAATTCCAATTAACTTGTGGTGCAGCAGGAATATTTTGGTCAAAATTCGGTTCAGAAACCCCAAATTTTAAATTATTTATCCCATCGGTCGAGGAGTTTGCCAGGGTAACGTTGATCGATTCTCCAGGAGGGATTACAAACCCAGAACCAAGAAATAATCGGTTTCCAGAATTATTCGTATTTCTGCTGAATAAAAACTTGGAAATAGGCAAATTCCCTGTATTGGTCAAGCGCACGATCTCGTCCTCGTGGTTTCCCGCGCTAATGGGGCTTGGAGCTAGAATGCCTTCGATTTTTAGATCGTATTTAAATTCTTCATTGGGGAGGACACGCAGGTTTCGAATAAAAATATTGTTGCCAAAAGCATTTTTCGTGACGATAGCTACTCTAATTTTCCCTAAATCCTTGAATTGACTCAAGTTGACCAGTTCTGTTCTAAATTGGGAGTCACTGGTTGGAATAAATTCTTCCACGGTTGGGTCGGAAGTTTGAAGACGGGTTCCATTTTTCTTGTATGGCGCGCTAATGATATCAAATTCTAGGCTACAATCTGGAGCGATTGCTACAAGCAATTCGTCTTGGAATCCCGGTTCGTTGTACGGAGCATGAGCCAACTCAAATACCAACTGTGCATTGGGGTATTGGCTTAGATCAATTTGAGGCGAAATGAAATAATCTAATTGACCTTGCGCTTCGTATTCGTAATGTCGAATAAAAAGTGCAGGCTCAGGTGTTCCATTTAGGGTTACATTGGTTTGCTCCCAAGTCAATGACTGGTCAGGATTTCCAATGATCCAAGTAGCCGGCAGAGCGCTCAAGGGCAGTGCATAGGGAAGGGTCAGTTGCCCCTGTTGAACGGGTTTGGAACTTAGCGAATTGTTAGCCGCCACAAGATCTGATAGATCATTCACTTGAACTATTGAGAACACAAATTCATTGGTTTCACCGGAGGTTTCAAAACTTCCAAAAGTGAGGATTGCCGTATCGGCTGTGTTGAGTTCGGTCCCAAATCGCTTACTTTCAATCAGGCGTCCATTCCATCTAAATTCTACGGTTACGGAGGTAATGAATTCGTTTCCACGATTTTGAATTTCAATTTGAGGAGTTAATGTGCTTTGGCAAAGTGCATCCGCAGGGTTAACTACTTTAAGGATGGAAACATCTCTTGTAGCTAGATCAGGGTCTTTGGTTGCTCGATTATTTACCAAAGTGGCCCTTCTTGGACTGTTGGCAAGCACCGCATCAAATCGTTCTACTTGTCCCTTTGTAAACAAATTCATGCATAGATCGGGGGTATAATCCATATAGTTTTGGATCATATTGCTGTTTTCGCAAGAAACCCGTATCGGGTTATCGTTGCAAATGGTATTGTTAGGTGCATCTTGAACAGGGGTATCTGCCACAAAATCATCTACTTCGCAGCCTCCATCACCCCAAATATGACGTAAGCCCAGGAAGTGTCCAACTTCGTGGGTTGCAGTTCTTCCATTGGTATTGGCCGCAGTACCTGGCCCAGTTCCAAAAAAGAGGTAATCGATTGTTACCCCATCACGAATTGTTGCTGAGGGAGCGAAATTAAGTCCGGGTAAATTAGAAGTAGGAAAGGTCGCAAAACCTAAATATGGAGAAACCAAAGGTACCACCCACATATTTAAATACTCTTCAGGATTCCATTGGGATGTCTGACCTAGTAGGGTTGCGTCTCCCGGCCCATAACTCTCTTTAGGCCCCTGCTTTCGTACAATACCTGTGGTAGGAAGTCCATTTGGATCTTGCTTGGCCAAAACAAATTCAATATTCGCATCTGCTGCCACTGGAACAAATTCCGCTTGAGTGAGGATGGCATCTGCATTTAATCTTCTGAAATCTTCATTTAAAACACGAATCTGTTCAAAAATCTGTGCGTCTGAAATATTGGCTTCGACACCTATGTCGGTTCCATTGTGGATAATATGTACGACTATTGGAATCACTCTTTTTTCAGCCTGAACCCTCATGATTTGCGGTTTGCTGTTCTTTTCGGTGATTTTACGCGTAATCCAATCTTCAAAAAAATCTTTCGTACCAAACACACCCAACTCTTTTTCTTGCTGGATTTCCAATAAGGTGTGCCCGCATTTTTCACCATGTCCCATACCAACGTGGTCATTGGAAGCATCTTTAAATTCTTTCAAAATTACCCCTTGTCCAAAGCTAGGTAGGGATACTAGTGTGAAAAGCCCTACAAAAAATAGCGAGCCCCAGCTTAGTTGGTGTGTTTTTTTCATGGAATGGAGGATTAAGCAACGGTAAGGTTAATTGCTTCTACTCGCTTAATTTCTGGGATAGCACGCAAAATAGCTTCTTCAACACCTGCTTTTAGAGTCATGGAGGACATGGGGCAAGAACCACAATTTCCCATCATTTCAATTTTTAACACATACTCTTCAGTTAGCTCTACAATACGCACATTTCCTCCATCTGCTTCTAGATAAGGTCGAATGGTGTCCAAAGCAAATTCTATTTTTTCTCTCAATACAGCTTCCATGAGCAATTCTTAAGGTTTAATTTCTACTAACTCGGTTCTCTCTAATGAAGAATTCCGTATTGCTATTTGACGAGCTACTTCCTCTGCAAGTTTCAAATAAGCCTCTTGAGTAGGTCCAGATTTAAGTACTGCAGGGTAGCCACTATCTCCACTTTCGCGGATACTTTGTACGATTGGAACTTCTCCCAAAAAAGGAACCTGGTATTTTTCAGCCAGCTTCTTCCCCCCATCCTTACCAAATAGGTAATATTTGTGGTTTGGAAGTTCTTCAGGTGAAAAATAAGCCATATTTTCTATAACACCTAAGATGGGAACATTAATTTGAGCTTGGCGAAACATGCTTAATCCTTTTGTGGCATCGGCAAGAGCTATTTTTTGCGGAGTGGTCACAATGACAGCCCCTGTTACTGGCACTGTTTGTACTAGCGTGAGATGAATGTCAGAGGTGCCTGGAGGCAGATCTATCAACAAGTAATCCAACTCTCCCCATTCCACATCGGCGATAAATTGACGCAAAGCTGAGCTTGCCATGGGACCTCTCCAAACGACAGCACTGTCCGTTGGAGTTAAAAATCCAATAGACATCATCTTTACACCATACTGAGTAATTGGAACAATGATATTCTTTTCCCCTTCTTTTTTTACTGCGGGTTGTTCCCCTTCCACATTAAACATGGTGGGAATGGATGGTCCTGAAATATCGGCATCAATCAATCCCACTTTTGCTCCTAGTTCAGCAAGGGCAACAGCTAAATTGACTGCTGTCGTAGATTTGCCAACCCCTCCTTTTCCTGAAGCGATGGCAATGATGTTCTTTACCTGTGGGAGTATCGGTGTGGCTTCACGTACGGTAGTGACCTGTGAGGTCATAAAAATCTCCCAGCTGTAATTTTTGCCAAAATCTTCATCCAAAACCTCCAAGCAATTATTTTTAATTACTTCCTTTAGTGGACAAGCGGGTGTGGTCAGTACGACCGAAAACTTTACCAAATTGCCATTGATTTCTATCCCCTGAATCATTCCCAATGAAACCAAGTCCCTCTTTAAATCAGGATCCTGGACTTTGGAGAGGGATTTTTTCAACAATTCTGGAGTCAATTGCATGGCATTTGAAATTTTTTTGCAAGTTAGGTCAAGAATGTGTCTTAGAAAAACCTACACAGGTATTTTACAAAGTGTTGGGGCCGAATTTTCTTCTTTGCCATCAAGCTTCGATTTCCCATTGGAGTCCTTACCTTTGTTTATTCAATTCTTCCCATGTCCCTCAGCAAACTGACCACCGACAAAGTAAAAGAACGCGTTGACATCGTCGAGGTGATTGGTGATTATGTGCCCTTGAAAAAAAAGGGCCAAAATATGTGGGCTTGTTGCCCTTTCCATGGAGAAAAAACCCCTTCATTTTCCATTTCGCCATCCAAACAAATTTATAAGTGCTTTGGCTGTGGAAAAGCAGGAGATCCCATCCAATTTGTGATGGATATTGAAGGGATCGGTTTTCAGGAAGCTATTCGGCAGCTTGCAGGAAAGTATGGAATAGAAGTAGAGGAGGAGGCAAATCTTAGTCCAGAGCAAAATTTGGAGCAAAATGAACGAGAGAGCTTGTTTATAGCCACCAACTTTGCCAAAGATTTTTTTATTAAAAACTTAGATACCGAAGAAGGGAAGTCTATCGGTTTAAGCTACTTTAAAGAACGTGGCTTTAGTCCGCAAATTATTCAAAAGTTTGACTTAGGGTATGCATTAGATGGCTGGGATAATTTCTTGAAAGCAGCCAAAGCAGCAGGCTACCAGGAGGATATTTTATTGAAAGCGGGTTTGATTTTACAGAAAGAAGGAGATACTGAACGACTTTACGATCGATTTAGAAACCGTGTCACCTTTACCATTCACAATGTCAGTGGCAAAGCCATTGGCTTTGGGGCTAGAATTTTAACCAAAGATAAAAATCAACCCAAATACATCAATTCGCCAGAGACGCCCATCTACCACAAAAGTGATGTGCTCTATGGTATGTTTCAAGCAAAAAAGGCAATCCGTGATTTTGACAATTGCTATTTAGTAGAAGGGTACACCGATGTGGTCTCTTTGCACCTTTCAGGAATTGAAAATGTGGTTGCTTCCTCTGGAACCTCCCTTACCGAGGGACAGATTAAATTAATTCGCCGATTTACCAATCAGGTTACGGTGCTTTACGATGGCGATCCAGCAGGAATAAAGGCTTCTCTGCGGGGGATTGATTTATTGCTGGAAGGGGGGCTAAATGTCAAAGCAGTTGTATTCCCAGAAGGAGAAGATCCTGATAGTTACTCCAGAAAGGTGGGTTCTCAAGCTTTTCAAGAATATCTCAAAGAGTCTAGCCGAGACTTTATCGGTTTCAAAATTGGGCTATACAAAGAGGAAATTGATCAAGATCCCATCCGGAAAGCAGGAATAATCCGCGAAGTAGTACAAAGTATAGGTAAAATTCCTGACCCAATTATTCGATCGATCTATGCCAAGGAGGCTTCAAATTTGTTGGCAATTGAAGAAGAAATCATCCATGCGGAACTCAATAAAATTCTTTTAAAAACCCAAAAAGAACAGTTTGAACGTGCCAAGGAAGAAAAGGCAATCGAAACAAGCATTGACGAATTAGTAGCAGCTCCTGAAGAAATTTCTTCTGGAAGTACCATTCTGCTTCAGGAGCGTGAGACCATGCGGTTGTTGATTAATTATGGAAGCATTAGGCTGGATGCCCAAGAGGTGCATTTTAGTCAGTATGTAATTGAAGAAATCAAGGAGATTGAATTTCAAACTCCTATTTATCAAAAAATGTTGCAAGTATTCAAGGAGCAGGGTGTATCAGGAAAGATTCCAACAGATGAATTATTTTTAAATCATTCCGATACGGAAATTCGTCAGGAAGCCATCGCCTTGGTTACTCAGAGGCATGAAATTTCCAACCATTGGAAGGATAAATTTCAGATTTTTATTCAGCTTGAGTCAGATGATTTAGCGACTACAGCATTCAAGTCAATCTTGAGATTGAAGCGGCGATTTTTACAAAAAATGATGGAGGAAGCCATGGCCAAAATCAAAGAAGCAGAAGCAATGCAACTTCAAGAAGCAGAGGTGAATGAGTTGCTTGAACTCTACCTTGAATTAAAGAAATTTAAATTTAAAATCGATAAAGAGCTGGGGATAGTAATTGGTTAATTCCAAACTTTCTCCTGGCTGTTCCAGTTTTCTATTCAAACCAGCTAACTTTGTTAGCAAACGAGGCTTTTAACAACACGTATCTGTGGAAAAATATACGCTTGACCCCATTGAAGATGCCATTCAGGCAATCAAAAACGGAGAAGTAATCATTGTAGTTGATGACGAGGATCGTGAAAATGAAGGCGATTTTGTATGCGCAGCTGAAAAAGTTACCCCAGAGATCATCAACTTCATGGCGACGCATGGAAGAGGACTGATATGCGCTCCTTTGATCGAAGATCGCTGTGAATTACTGGGCTTAGACCTCATGGTAGGAAGCAATACTGCGGTGTTTGAAACACCCTTTACCATATCTGTGGATTTAATAGGGCACGGCTGTACTACAGGTATTTCTGCTTCGGATAGAGCCAAAACTATTTTAGCATTAGTAGATGATCGTATTCATCCGAATGAGCTGGGTAAGCCAGGACACATTTTCCCTCTTAAGGCCAAAAGAGGTGGTGTTTTGCGAAGAGCAGGGCATACCGAAGCAGCCATTGATTTTTCAAGATTAGCTGGCTTACAACCGGCAGGCGTTCTCGTTGAAATTATGAATGAGGACGGGACTATGGCTCGGTTGGATGATTTAATGAAAGTACGTGAGAAATTTCACCTCAAACTTGTTTCTATCAAGGATTTGATTGCCTACAGGCTAAAAAATGAAAGTTTAATCACCCGTGAAATTGGGGTAGATATGCCAACCACTTGGGGAGATTTTGATTTGATTGCCTATCGTCAAACCAATACGCAGGAAATTCATTTGGCCTTAATTAAAGGTAGTTGGGATAAGGATGAGCCCGTGCTCGTTCGCGTTCATTCTTCCTGTGCCACAGGAGATATTTTCGGTTCGTGCAGATGCGATTGTGGTCCTCAATTGCATGCTGCTATGGAACTCGTTGAGCAAGAAGGAAAAGGAGTGGTTTTGTACATGAACCAAGAGGGGAGAGGTATTGGTCTTATCAACAAATTGAAGGCTTACAAACTTCAAGAAGAAGGGATGGATACGGTACAAGCTAATTTGGCCCTGGGTCTACCCATGGATAGCAGAGATTATGGGGTCGGGGCACAGATTTTAAGAGATTTGAGCATATCCAAGATTCGATTGATTTCCAATAATCCTCAAAAACGAGTTGGCTTATTGGGGTATGGATTGGAGATTGTGGAACAAGTACCGATAGAAATACAACCCAACCCACACAATGAAAAGTACTTGCAAACGAAGCGAGACAAAATGGGGCATACTATTTTGAAATAAGTTGCTTGTATTTTGAATCGGGTTAAAAAACTTGCCCGCTTTCTTTCCGTTTAAGTTTATCATGAGAAATTTAAAACTAGGTTTTATTCTAATTTTTATTGGTTTGAGCACGCTTAGCAGAGCTCAAGATAGAAATCAATTTCCTTCCCAAATTTGGCATAAGGGCACCCTAAATTTGGTAGATGGGGCTTCGGTTTCAGGTTTGGTGAAATACGATTTTGAATCGAATTTGGTACAGCTGCAAGCAGAAACAATCATCACTTACACAGCCTCGAATGTAACTAGCTTTGAAATTTTCGACGAGATTTATAAAGGGATTCGAAATTTTTATAGTTTGCCTTACGCCTTAAATGGGGATTATGAAACCCCCGTCTTTTTTGAAGTATTGACCCAAGGGACGCACATTGCCTTACTTTGCCGAGAGTATATTGCTACCGATAATCGTGGGATGAATAATTGGGCAGGTGTTGGAATGAATCCTTTTTGGGGGCCTCAAACAATAGCAGGCTTTCGATTGGCATTTACTTATTACTTTTTAAAAAATGGTCGCTTAGAGCGGTATTCAGGCAAGAAAAAAGAATTATTTGACATCCTGACAGGCTTCGATGACGAGCTACAAGTGTATATGCGTAAAAATAGATTGGAATACAATCAACGTGGAGATCTTTTGCGAATCACTGCTTACTACAACGAATTAAAAAACAATTAATCATGTCCAAACCGCTAATCCTCGTGTCTAATGATGACGGAATCACCTCCAAGGGAATTCGTATTTTGGTTTCTGTCATGAAAAAATTAGGGGATGTGGTAGTTGTGGCTCCAGATAGTCCTCAATCGGGTATGGGGCATGCAATCACTATTGGTCAAACCCTTCGCTTGTATGAGGAGGATATTTTTGAGGATGTTTTGGCTTTCAAGTCGAGTGGAACTCCTGCAGATTGCATCAAATTAGCCAAACACTACGTGTTGAAAGATCGAAAACCAGATTTGGTTGTGAGTGGCATCAATCACGGATCCAACACGTCTATTTCTGTATTGTATTCCGGCACTATGTCGGCAGCTATTGAAGGCGCATTGGAGGGATTGCCCTCAATTGGGTTTAGTTTGTGTGATTTCTCATCCAAAGCTGATTTTTCTCACGTGGAAGAATGGGTAGAAAAAATTGCACGTCAAGTTTTGGAAAATGGGATTCCAAAAGGAATTGCACTCAATGTCAATTTCCCGCCCAAGCGCAATGAAGCGATTCGGGGAGTTAAAATTTGCCGACAGGCGGACGCTAAGTGGCAAGAAGAGTTTGCTGAGCGCTTTGACCCAACGGGAAGAAAGTATTTTTGGATGGCTGGCAACTTTGTGAATTTTGACAAAGGGGAGGATAATGACGAATGGGCAATTGCCAATAATTACATTTCTGTAGTTCCTTGTCTCTATGATTTAACGGCCCATCATGCGATTTCCCATATCAATAAGGAGTGGGACTGGACCAAACTCGGGGATTAGGATTTAAGGATTAGCTGCTACCTGTGGATAAATGGGATGGTAATCCAGTGGATAAATCGCTCACAGAATACAGACCCTAGCCCAATTTTTTGTACTTCAACCTTATTTTTTTTGGTTACTTGTGAAAAAGTAGTGAATCAGACTATATTTTTTTAAATAGAAATGGGTTTTATTTTGCTTCTATTTGTGTCGAAACCAGCAGTCCATACGTGATTCTTCGTACCCTTTGAAGACCGTATTTACAGGATAGCCGTGGATTAGCTGGGTATTGAATTTGGTTCGGGCCAGGTAGTTAAAGGCTCCCATATCACCAGTATAGGCAGTTTTATTGAATGTGTTGAATTGACGATGAATAGCGCAAAGCTGTTGGAGAAAGGTTAAAAAAAGGGGGTAATTTCCTCCTATGATCCCACAATTCAAGAGTGTTTTTGAAGCATGTTTCATTTCATAATCTGCATAGTCTTCAATTTGACTCCTTAAACTACTAGAATGCGCATGCATCCATTCGTTAGCCAGTTTAGTGGGCTCGTCTCCACAAAATAGAGAGTTGGGTGAGGCGATAAAAAGTGGGTCAATGAAGGGATTATTCACTAACGTCACATCCGATACATCGGTAACAAAAATATTGGCTGGGGGATGGGATTGTTTTTCTAAAAAATCTAGGTAAACGAGGTATCGATATACGTTGGGGTTGAAATGTGGATTGTAGGTAATGTTTACAAAGGTGAGGTATTCATTTTCATAGATTCGGCAGGTTTCTTCGTTGAAGCCATTATGAAATAGTATTCCAAAAAGTTTGGCGGCTGTTATTGATTCTGCCCAGTTGCGAACCAATTCGTAGTTGTTGTCTTGCAGTGTGGTGTTGCGATTGACATCATAAACCCCTGTGATGTGGCAGGCAAGTACCAGATTGCAATTTGGAGGTAGCTTTGGGTAATTCCCACTCATGAATTTGCCTCCAAAAGCTGTTGTTGTTTTACCTGGGAACAAGTGCTGTTCGGATTGTTACGGTAATAAATGTAGGTTCGTAGGTCTACTTTTTTAACCCTGTACATTAAACTGGCTCTATCAAAAAAGTCCGAATCTGCAGCAAATCCATCTCGAAATTGTAAGTTTAAGAATACTTCTCTAAGACCGAAAAGTGTACCAAAAAGAGTGGCCTCATCTAAATGAATTTGCTTGCTTAAGTCATTTCTATCTGGAACGAAATAGTCCTCTGGTGTTTCGACAATGGTTTCGGAGGTGGAGCAAATTAAGTCAGCGGACCTCATCTCTCTAAGGCAGGAGGAAAGGTGATTGGGCTTGTACTCGTCGTCACTGTCAAGGATGGTAATGTAGGTTCCTACGCTGTTGAGTACACCACGGTTAATAGATGCCGCTTGACCACGGTTGCTATGACGGATGTAGCAGAGTCGGTCTTCGTGTGCTTCGATGTACTTCATCAAGGATTCTCGGTTATTTTCCTTACTCCCATCATCGATGATGATCAATTCAAAATCCTGAAAATCTTGATTTATTACAGAGTCTATCGCTCTTTTTGTGGCGGCAAAGTCGGTATTATAAACCGCCATCAAGATCGATATAGGTACTTGTTTTAACATGCTGAATGAGGGTTTTTTCTGCTCATGGCAATTTGAGAGATAGCCCTCGTTACTCTCCTACACTTTTTCGATCGGCCAAACATAGTAGATTTCAAAGGTAGGAAGAACTAAGTTATGGAAGGGTTAAAAAGTGATGATGGAATGATTAATTCCCTAAATTAATTATTTAAATAACTCGTTTGTAAGACTTTAAGCGTGAATTTTAAGGATTATCAAACTCTCCCTCTTTTGATTAATGAGGAAATTATTTTTTTCGTAGTAAGACCTCCTCAGGGTGTATAGCCTCTTCAATGATCCCAAATTTGCGTACTTTTTCACTAACTTCTTTCAAAGAGCCCAGAGTAAGGATGTCTTCTGTACACCAGGTAGTCTGAGCAAGCCATTCACTCACTAGAATGGGGGACAGGTGGTACTCTCGTGCAATTTGCTCCACCAAATCGGGCTTTTTGACCAACTTATCCGAGATGTCATAGACAGTATCGCGTACTTCAAAAAGGATATTTCCCCAAGTTTGGATTGCCTGAGGTGAAGCCACCCAAACAAAACATGGCCAGGGGCTGGGGAGCTCACCGGTCCGAATAAGCATTCCCTGCTCCACTACTGGACTTGTAGTGTATTTTTCCCAGAGAAAATACCCTTCTTCGCCTTGGGCATATGCAGCTAGGGCACCATCCAAATTGCCCACAATTTGAAAGTTGAGCGAGTCTACCGGCCAGCCTTCTCTGATGGCGAGGACCTGGGCCATCAAATGCGACCCAGAACCCAAGCGACTGATAAAAAAGGTCTTTATTGATGTTTTAGTTGACGCATCTGTAGGACTGGGTGACTCGTGGATTCCCCAAATTAGTGGGGAGAGGACGTGGTAGCCAAGTATTTTGTTTTGGCCTCCAGTAGAACAATCTTTTAAGAAACTTTCAGTAAGTAGAAGCGCTAAATCAGTGGCACCAGTTCTAAGATCTTGGAGCAGCTGTCCTGATCCCCTTGACTCTTCCTTCCACTCCAGTTTAATCCCTGAATTTATTAGGGGTTGCATTCGCTCCAACAACCGCAAAGGATAATTGAAATGTTCGGGTACGCCTGTAATTCGTAGGGTTTTGGCTTGGTTGCTCATGAAACAAAAATAAAATGTTGGAAGGAATCTATTCCTTCCAACTACAAAAAAGGGTTGAAGCTATTTATCGTGGGTTGCTTGTCGATCTGAGATTAACAAGTTTGCAAAGCCAGCTAGGATTAGAAGGACACCTGCCAAGACCATGGTGTAGATGACTTCTTCTCCAAAAAGGAGCTTGTATAAAAAATTGATCCCTCCTAAGGAGGCAACAATTTGTGGAAGGACAATAAACATATTGAAAATCCCCATATAGACCCCCATCTTTTTTGGTTCTACAGTACCTGATAACATGGCGTACGGCATGGATAGAATACTAGCCCAAGAGATTCCGACAAGTGCAAAGCAAATGTGGAGCATCCAAGGATCTTGGATGAAGTAGATCAGGATAAACCCAAGTCCCCCAGCAAATAAGCTACCCATATGTAAAAGCCTTCGGTTGATTTTTACTTTGGAGGCAACTATGGATAGAATCAATGCAAAAAACATAGAGACAAGGCCATAGGTTCCTAAGTAATTGCCTACCCGATCGGCGGCATTATTGTAGGCAGCTGAACTTGGGTCAGTAGCTTCAAAAATGTGTTCTGTAATAGCAGGAGTAGCAAAGCTCCACATGGTAAAGAAGGCAAACCACGAAAAAAACTGAACCAATCCCAACTGCTTCATCACAGTAGGCATTGTTACAATCAAGTGAATAATTTCTTTTAGTCCAGCCAAAAAACCTTTTTTGAGACTTTTTTCCTGTTCAAAAGTGTTCAAATCTTCTGGAGGGTATTCTTCGGTAGTCAGTATCGTATAAAGAATGGAAGAGAAAAGGACTAAAGCTCCTAGCGCAAAAGCATACCTTACAGACTCTGGGACCATGCCTGGTTCTGCGGTATTTGCTGCTCCAAGCTGAGTCATCAACCAAGGTAAATTGGAAGCAATCCAAGTTCCTATTCCTATTATGAGGGTTTGTACCACAAATCCATAAGACCGTTGCGATTCAGGTAATTTATCAGCAACTAGTGCTCGAAATGGTTCCATCGAAATATTGATGGAAGCATCAAGAATCCAAAGCGCTCCTGCGGCCATCCAGAGTGCTGCTGAGTAGGGAGCAAAAAACAAGGCGATGGAACTAAAAACAGCTCCTAAAAAAAAGAAAGGCTTTCTTCTGCCAAATTTAGGATGCCAAGTACGGTCACTAAGGTATCCTACGATGGGCTGAACAATTAATCCGGTAAGTGGAGCGGCAATCCAAAGTAGGGGGATAGCATCCTTATCAGCTCCCAGCGTTTGAAAAATCCGTGACATAAATCCTCCTTGTAATGCAAATCCAAATTGAATTCCTAGAAACCCAAAACTCATGTTCCAGATCTGCCAAAAACTCAACTTCTTTTTTTCTTGGGTCATTGTTGGGTAAGTTAAAGAGGGGGTAAATTAATTTAGACCCGTAAGGACCAGTTCTTCAGGGGTATGGTCAAACTGGAGGTAAGGGAGGGAGTCAATTTGAAAGTAGGGGTGAACTTGATCTGGTAGTGGATCAAATGCAGTGAGCTTTTTTAGGAAAGCAAAGGAATGGGTAGATAGCTCCTGAGTCAATCCATTCAATTTTAGATTTAAACCGTCAAATCCATGAAAGTAAATTCGAATACTCGGGTAATGACTTGGCAATTCACCAGTGCTTTGTTTTAGTGTTAAGGTCCCTAATTCAGGATTATATGTTATTTCACGTGCAAAAAAGCTTCCTTTCAAATAATCAAAACCTTCACCTCCATCTTCATAGTGCGTGTAGGTAGACCCTTTTTTGCCCTGGTAGACATGCAGAGATAATAAGCCATCGTGGGCTAACCCGGTATGTTGTGTTAGGGATTGTTGCGCGAAAATCCTCCCTGCTGGCACAAAAACTGGAAGGTAATTTAGTGGGCATTCTTGGTAAATAACTTGCCCTCCACCGTATTTTTGGTCAGTATATAAGTAATACCAATCACCTGTAGGTAAGTAAACCTTGGTAATTTCCTTAAAACTTTCCACAGGCGCTACTAAGAAGGCATTACAAAACAGGTATTCATTTTGAAAGGCAGTTTGGTAGACGAATTCGTCTTGTGGATAATGAATGGCCAAAGAAGCAGCTAAAGGAAGTCCATTTTGCGTACTTTGGTAAAAAGCACTGTAAATAGTGGGTAGGAGTGAATACCTAAAATTCAAATAATTACGACTGATTTCCTCTACTTCTTCTCCAAAAGCCCAAGGTTCAGCATCCTTGGTATTGATCATCGAATGTGCACGGTAAAGAGGTGAAAAAGCTGCGGTACTCATCCATCGAGCAAAAAGCCCTTTATTGGCTTCACCAGCAAATCCACCCACATCGTAGCCAGCAAATGCAACGCCACTCATCCCAAGACTCGTTACCAACCGAATACCCGCAAGCATGTGCTCTTCTGAGGCGACATTATCCCCAGTCCATGCCGCAGCATAGCGCTGTATGCCTGCAAAGCCAGATCGGGTCAAAACAAACGGTCTTTTCTCGGGTGCTTGTAGGAGGGCGCCAGCTTGCGTACTTCGAGCCATTTGCATGCCGTAGACATTTCGTGCTTTTCGGTGAGACGCTTTTTCGCCATCAAAATCAAACTCCAACAAGTTGGGGGTGCATTGTCCCCAAGAGGCAGGCTCGTTCATATCTGTCCAGTATCCATCGACACCTGCTTCCGCGTAAAAGGCCATTTTTTCTTCCCACCAGCCTCTGGTAGTGGCTTTTGTGAAATCTGGAAATGCACACCAGCCTGGCCAAACTTGCGCTTCGTAAATCTGGCCGTCCGGATAGTTTACAAATAGATTTTGTTCAAATCCTTCTTGATAGGGAGGATAACTCACATCAGTTTTAATTCCTGGATCCATGATTACCACCACCTTGAATCCTTTTTCCTTTAGGCGAGCAATCATAGCCTTTGGATTTGGGAATTTTTCCCCATCAAAGGTAAAAACCTTGTAAGCCTCCATGTGGTGTATATCCAAGTAGATGACATCTGCGGGCATGTTTTTATCTCGAAATGCCTGTGCAACAGCATGTACTTCCGATTCTGGATAGTAGGAGTATCGACATTGCTGAAATCCCAGAGCCCACATAGGAGGCATCTGCATGCGTCCGGTCAACCAGGTATAGCTTGTGATGATTTCGGATAAGCTGGGATAATGGAAGAAATAATAATCCATATCCCCATCTTCAGCACTGAAAGAGGCAAATCGATTATTTGATGCCCCAAAGTTGAAAAGGGACTTGTGGGTGTTGTTAAGGTAAATTCCATAATGTCCTTGGTCATGAATGCCTAGGTAAAAAGGTATACTTAGGTAGAGCGGATCATCCCCTACACCGTAAGCAAAGTAATCGGTGTTCCAATGGGTATAGGCGTTTCCAAAACGGTTAAGATTCCCAGTTTTTTCACCCAATCCAATAAATTTTTCTTTGTGTTGGAGTTTTTTGTAGGCAGTTACTTCTGTTCCGATCCAAGCTATTCCAAAAGAATCGTCCTGATTGAGCAGCTTTCCTTGGTGATCAAAAAAAGCAAGAGAAAATGCAGAAAGGTTGATTTGGACCCGAAGAACGGATGTATGCAAAACTAAAATATCTCCATGGTCTTGGATTTCGAAGGCTGTAGGATTCGGTTCAACAATGACAGAGTAAGGATTGGATTCAAAGTTCTCAAATCTGCTCGCTTGAACCCGAACAATACCAGTTTCAAAGACCGTAAGTTTAAAGTACGCAAATCCGCTGGTTCCACTTAGACCATCGGGAGTTTCATGCCATTTTGAGATCTTTCCAAATGGTTGATGGCGTAAAGAATTTCCTGAATTCTTAGTGGGGGTATTGCTCTCGTTCATTCGTAATGCTTAAATGAATTCCTATTTGGATTCTTGCGAATTTAGAAACGATTAATTAGGATAAAAAATCTGTTTTAGGAATAGCTTATCTGTTCCTACGGCAAAAAGGGTAATAATTGAGGGAAGAGAAGTGCTAATCTGTCGAATTTAGGACTAGATTTACATGGAAATCAGCTGGGGATGTATATCTTTGAGGCTTTTGATACCAAACGTGTCATTTACAACCGTTTTATCAAGCAGAAATCAAACCTAAGCACACTATGAAATTTAAACCTGGAGTAAAATACGGAGAAGAGCTTCGTGATTTATTGGCTTATGCCAAGGAAAATGAGTTTGCCTTGCCTGCGGTCAATGTAATTAATAGTAATTCAGTGAATGCTGTTTTGGAAACAGCCAAAAAGGTAAACTCCCCTGTGATCATCCAATTTTCAAATGGGGGAGCACAATTTTTTGCTGGGAAAGGTCTACCTAACGACAAGCAGCAAGCCAGCATCGCTGGAGGAATCTCTGGAGCACATCACGTACATCAAATGGCAGAGACTTATGGTGTACCAGTAATCTTGCATACCGACCATGCTGCGCTAAAGTTATTGCCTTGGATCGATGGGTTACTGGAGGCGGGCAAAGCCTATCATCAAGCATACAAGAGACCCTTGTTTAGCTCGCACATGCTCGACCTTTCCGAAGAGCCTTTGCACGAGAACATTGAGATTTCTTCTTCCTACTTCCGTGAATTTGTGAAGTTGGATATGGCGATTGAGATTGAATTGGGCGTAACGGGCGGAGAAGAAGATGGTGTGGATAATTCGGATGTAGATTCTTCCAAACTATATACACAGCCGGAAGAGGTGGCTTATGCATACAGTCATTTGAAAGAGATTGGAGACTTGTTTACCATCGCTGCAGCCTTCGGAAATGTACATGGGGTATACAAACCAGGTAATGTGAGTTTGAAGCCGATCATCCTTAAAAACTCTCAGGAGTACATCAATGAAAAATATGGTACTACAGGCAAACCGCTTAACTTTGTTTTCCATGGTGGATCTGGTTCTTCTGTAGAGGAGATTCGCGAGGCCAATAGCTACGGTTCGATCAAAATGAATATCGATACCGATATGCAATGGGCCATGTGGGAAGGTATTCTAACCTATTACAAGAAAAATGAGGGCTATCTCCAAAGTCAGTTGGGTAACCCAGAAGGTGCTGATAGCCCGAATAAAAAATATTACGATCCTCGCGTTTGGTTGCGTAAGGGGGAAGAAAATTTTGTAAAGCGTCTCGAATTAGCATTCGAAATGCTGAATGCAGGAAATAGAAACTAATTCCATAAATGTTCACCTTTCCCCAATGAGGAAAACTGATCAAGTAGTGGAAATAATGAATCAATAAATTTTGAAAAAGTCACTTGAAGAGGTGACTTTTTCTTTGGACAATAAGACCATGAAAAAATTTGTACTAACCCCAATTTTCATTGTTGCCATATTCCAACTAGCGGTAGGGCAAGTAAATGGCCCACAGACCAAAAACTATTGGCCAAAGGCAGGAGTGACCTATGAAATTTTTGTGCAATCCTTTAGCGATTCTAATGGAGATGGGATTGGGGATTTCAATGGAGTCACTGAAAAATTGGATTACATTAAGGAATTGGGCGCCAATGCGATCTGGTTTATGCCCATTATGCCTTCGCCCACCTACCACAAATACGATGTGACGGATTACAAGGCGGTCCATCCGGATTATGGAACGATGGCTGATTTCAAGCGATTGTTGGATGAGGCGCATGCACGTGATTTAAAGATTGTGATTGATATGATCATCAACCACACGTCTACGGAACACTCCTGGTTTCAAGCGTCTAAATCAGGAAGAGAAAATCCGTTCCGAGACTACTATGTCTGGGCGCAAAAAGACACCATTGCTACGTATTTGAATAAAAAAACGGTTACGCTTGACTCGGACAATATTCGGCAATGGCATGATCCTGGACTAGGCCAGGATTATTATTACGGTTTTTTTTGGGGAGGAATGCCGGACTTAAACTTTGATTCGCCCCAGGTACGTGAAGAAATAGTTTCAATAGGTCGGTTTTGGTTGGAAGAAGTGGGTGTAGATGGGTTCCGATTGGATGCGGCAAAGCATATTTTTCCAGACGACCGTCCTTTGGATAACCATGCCTTCTGGAAAGAGTTTCGTCGAGAAATGGAAGCCATCAAGCCGGATGTCTATTTGGTAGGTGAGGTGTATGATCGGAAAGAAATCGTAGCTCCTTATTTGCCAGGACTACCAGCACTATTCAATTTTGACTTTCACTACACGATGATTGAGGCTTTAAATACGGGAAATGGTCAGATGCTCTACCAAAAACAAAAAGCCGTGCTTGATTTTTATCAAGGGATTACGCCTGATTTCATCGATGCTACCTTCTCTTCAAATCACGACCAGCCACGCTTATTGAATGACTTGAAACAGGATCCTGCAAAATACAAGCAGGCTTTGGCAATCTTAATGACGCTTCCAGGTGCACCTTACTTGTATTATGGAGAGGAAATTGGGATGCTTGGTCTCAAGCCTGACGAACAAATACGGGAGCCTTTCCTTTGGGATACCCAAGAAAAAGACATGCAACGTCCCACTTGGATTGCTCCCAAATACAGTACAGATGCAACAGTGACTCCATTGGCGCTGCAGCGCATGGATCCTAACAGTTATTTCAGCCACTACAAAAAAGTCATTGCACTCCGTCAGACTAACTCCGCATTGGCGGTTGGTAGGTTGGAACCAGTGAGGTTGAGCTATCCCGAATCAGTGATGGCATTTATCCGTCGAAGTGAAGATCAGGAAGTTTTTGTAGTGCACCATCTAGCAAAAGAAAAATTGGAATTACCTATTGCTGATGGGTTTGTCTCCCTTGTTTATGCTTCGGAAGGGGTGACGGTTAAAAATGGGATGATGTATCTTCCTGCGAATTCAAGTTTGATCTTAAAAAAATAAAAAGAGGGGAATGGCCCCTCTTTTTATTTTTTAGGTGGATAAGATTTTCGCTATGCGTAAATCTTCCTCATCCACTTCCTTGTCGTCTACAATTGCTTTCACAATAGGAGTGTAAACGATTTTATTATTGATCATGCCAGCCATTACATCGTATTTGCCTTGTAAAAGCCCTTCTACGGCTGCTACACCAAGTTTAGAGGCTAGCAATCTGTCTAGGGAAGTTGGAGATCCTCCACGCTGTAAGTGCCCTAAGATAGTCACTTTGATGTCGTAGTGTGGAAGAAAACTTTTTACTTCATCAGCGATTTGTTGGGCCGAACCACTTTTTCCCCCTTCAGCCACAATGACGATATTGGAAGATTTTTTGGCCTTAGATCTTGTTTTTAGTTTCTCAATTAATGTTTCAATAGGTGTTTTTCTTTCAGGAATCAAAATGGCTGCTGCCGCACTTCCAATGCCGGCATTGATCGCAATAAACCCGGCATCTCTTCCCATTACTTCCACAAAAAAGAGTCGATCGTGTGAGGTGGCAGTATCTCTAATTTTGTCAATTGCTTCGATGGCGGTATTGCAAGCAGTATCAAATCCAATGGTCAAGTCCGTGCCTGAAAGGTCGTTGTCAATGGTGCCAGGTAAACCAA
>Ga0181563_10001266_pt1 | contig 25057 bp, 25 predicted proteins | sample 011ome_25_FD_133759 | JGI IMG/M metagenome (GOLD analysis project Ga0181563, IMG submission 133759) | Coastal salt marsh microbial communities from the Groves Creek Marsh, Skidaway Island, Georgia - 011512CT metaG (megahit assembly) | ecosystem: Environmental > Aquatic > Marine > Intertidal...
GAGTGACTCGCAAGATGTCTATTGCCGTCCAGAAAACCATTACACTTCATCCTCGAGAATGAATGAATGAATGAATGAATGAACGATCAATACACATACACAAATTCATTGGAGTTAAAAAGAATCACGCATAGATCGGCAAGACTCTGCACGTGTCGATCTACCTTCTCGGGGCTGAGGTCTGGAACGTAATCTTCATTCGCAAATAGACGTTCAGTGAATCGAAAACGCTCACCCGTATTTTCCTCGACCGCCTCGCGAATCACTTCGGATGGTGGAGCTGACAGAATCGATTCCACATCAACGCTTTCGTAGGACGTTTCAATTTTTTGCCAATGTCGCAGCGTCGCATCCAACTCTTGTTCACTCGCCAATCGACCGTAGGCTAGCTCGAAAGCGTTCTTGATCGCCGAAAGATCATCTTGGGAATGCGACAGCAAGCGATGCGCCGTCACCAGCGCTCTTCGATAGGTATTCTCGCTATTGAAGAGCGTGAACACCTGCGGCGTGATGGTCGAAGCATCTCGCAGCTCACAAGAAAAGTCCGGTGACGGTGCGTTAAATACCTCAAGCATTGGTTCAACAAGTCCGCGTAGCCTAAGGATGTATAGAGAACGCCGATGCCGATCGCTTGGAAGAGGATTAGGAACCCAGGCGGCGGCAAAAGCCCCCATCACTTGCCTCGGTTGCAGCGCTACTTCAGGGTTGATCTCTGGCCGACAGGGAATTCCACCAATCGTCCGATTCAACTCTCCAGAGACCACCAACATCGAATCTCTCAGTTCCTCTGCACTCAGACGACGCGGTAAGAATGCAGAGTAGGTTACATTTTCAGAATCGAGTTGCGCCAACATGGTTGGGTCGGGATGCTCGGTGGACTGACAGTAAGCATCCGAGAGCATGATTTCTCGATGCAAGGATTTAATCGACCAACCACTCTTTACCAGAGTTGCTGCAAGCCAGTCCAACAATCGTGGGTGGGTCGGTTTCTTTCCCTTTGCTCCAAAGTTGTTCGGATTACCGGCAATCGCACGACCGAAGTGCCATAGCCAAATGCGGTTTGCAATCACGCGGGCTGTCAACGGGTTCTGATCGTTAGCTACCCAGCGAGCAAATGCGAGTCGCTTCCCATCCACCTGATCGCCACTGGACGATTGATCGGTGAAGGCCAAATTACCGATCCCATCCACCACGCTTAAGACGCCAAGAGAAACCCGGTCGGCCTCAGAGAAAGGATCTCCGCCGGTCAAGATGCAAGTTTTCTCTTCGATGCCATCCGTTAAATGATTTTCAGGAACGCGTGTGGGCGAATAAACTCCATTTTTCCGCGGTGTGCGGCCGTTGTAGACAGAAAGAGCAAATGGCTGATACCGCTCAAACTCCCACGCGAGTCTCTGCAGCCCCTTGCGGGCGACTCGCTCGGCGCCGAATTGCTGTGGAGTGTAACCCACGTGCCGTGGCGGGTAAGCGTCTTCTGCAAAACCCGCTTTATCCATTGCCTGTCGTGCGGCATTGAACACACCACCGGTCTTATCACGAGATTGCTTATCGGAAACGATCTCTCTCCACTTTTTCGAAGCTTCCTCCGGAATAGAGGGATGATCGTCGTACCACTGCTGGGCGTTCCTCAAAAGTACCTCATCCAGCTCGGCTATCACCGCCTGATGGGCACGCTCCTTTTTTCTCAGATAGCCTTGTTCACCAAACCCATTCTGATTTTCACTTTGCAAGAATTCCGCAGACCTCTCAGCCAACTGCGTTGATGAAAAGACCGCTTGAATCGAGTAGTAATCACGAGTTGGAATGGGATCAAACTTGTGGTCGTGGCAACGCGCGCATTGCAAAGAGTGCCCTAAAAACACCTCACCGACACTGTTCGTTACATCATCCAAAAAACGCTGTCGGGCGACTTTTGCAACCTCCATTCCCGTGAGTTCCCAAGGTCCCATCCGCAGAAACCCAACCGCAATCCTAGCTTCAGATTCAGCAATCGTAGTTGTCTCGGCCGCCACCCATTCATCGCCAGCTATCTGCTCAATCACAAACTGATTGAAAGGCTTATCTTGATTAAAACTGCGAACCACGTAGTCGCGGTAACGCCAAGCGTTCCCTCTTTCAAAGTCGTTGGCAAAACCAGAAGAATCAGCGTATCGGACCACATCAAGCCAATGCTGAGCCATCTTCTCGCCGTAGTGCGGCGAATCGAGCAATTGATCGACCAACGCGGCAAACGCCTCTCGATCCGATCGCGTATCCTGACAAAATGCGGCAACTTCTCGAGGACCCGGTGGTAACCCTGTTAGATCGTAATAGGCACGTCGCGCGAGGGTACGCCGATCGGCTCTTGGTGAAACAGAAAGCTCCGCAGGCCTAATCTCCGCCAGTAATTGATCCACCGCAGATGACATCGTGACGCCGTTGGAGCCCGCATCATCCGATCCTCCGCGAGCAGTTGCAGCGGAATTCGTCGCAAGCGGGTCCACGATTGGTTGATAAGCCCACAAATCTTCAATCGCATACTTTCGATTCGTCCAGTTCGCGCTGAGTCCACCCGATGTCTGAACGGAAACGCGATCTGTCTCCGCCCACTGATCGGCATACTCCAATTCAATTTCGCGCTGCCGCTCCTCCGACGGCCATGCGGCGCCCAACTCGATCCAGCGTTTAAGAATCGATAACTCGTCCGCATTCAGTGATTCGGTCTCCTTCGGCGGCATGGCTGACCACTCAACACTGTCCCGAGTCGCCGCGAGAAAAAGAGGTGATTTGTCAGGAAAACCAGCGAGCAGGGATGGCGAGCCACTATCACCGCCGGTCAATGCGTCTTGCTGTGATCGGAGGTCCAAGCCTCCCTCGATTTCCCGTCCCTTGGTACCGTGGCAGCCAATACAGCGATCCCGAAGCATCTTGGCAACGTGGTGAACGAACAACACCTCGGATTTGACAAAATCGTCTCGTGCATCAGAAGCATCCGCGTCCTCTGCCGTCTGTGTGAACGCCTCGCCAGCAGCCGATGAATTATCAGTCAGTGACCCCTCAGCCAAAGGATCCTGAGCGTCTAGCAAAGCCGACAGCGGAACGCACATCAAAAAACCAATCCACAACCACCGGCAAACTCCGGTACGCAATTGGCTGTCGTTCCCAAAACTCATCCATTTCTCCAAAGCGAAAATAAAGCGAGTCCGCTGTTCCGTGTTCGGAAAGTGTAACAAATTCGCGGACCACCATTTCTTCGTCCTCCCCATTCCCTCACCTGAATTGAACATCTTGCTCTTCAGTCAGAACGGCGGTTCACCGTATGCTTGGGCAGCGTAAAAAAGCAAATCCCGAGGAAACACGATTCACCTGCATCGAAAGACATGCTGCGAGGGGAGTTTTTGCTGAACTCACGACGCGATCGGTAAGAACGCAACCACTCACAACATGATCAGCCGCTCCCCGTTCGCTTTGTTACACTCGAATCGCCAGCGAACCAGTGGCTCGTTATTTCCTCAGACCGAATCCTTTGAACATTCCATCGATCTATATTCCGCCATGCGAATCGTCGTTTGCTACCCTGTTGAACCAAAACATCTTGATCAAATTCAGACGGCTGCCCCCGAAGCCGAAATCGTCAATGCAGGCCAAGAGCGAATCGATGAACTCTTGCCATCAGCCGACATATTCATTGGCCACGCGAAGGTGCCAGTGAATTGGGATCGCGTATTAGATGCCGGAAAACTGAAGTGGATCCAGTCGTCGGCAGCAGGACTCGATCACTGCCTCGTCCCAGGGGTGATTGTTTCGGACATCATGGTTTCTAGTGCTTCGGGCCTATTTGCGCCGCAAGTCGCTGAACAAACATTCGCATTATTAATGGGACTGCTAAGGGGAATGCCCAGATTTTTCCGTGCCGAGGCGACTCGGGATTTCACGAGGCTACCAACAGATGATCTTCGTGGAAAAACCATCGGGATCGTGGGCATGGGCGGAAACGGTCGAGTCTTGGCGAAAACATTGAGCCCTTGGGACGTGACACTGCTCGCGACCGACTACTATCCGATTGATTCTCCACCGGAAATTCAACGCCTCATGCCAGCGGACTCACTCGATACCCTATTAGCTGTGAGCGACATCGTCATTTTGACCCTACCTCTTAACGATAACACGCTGGGCCTTTTTGACGATTCAAAATTTTCAATCATGAAGCCTGGCAGTTACCTGATTAATGTCGCGCGGGGGGCAGTTGTAAGAGAAACCGCGTTAGTTCATGCATTAAAAACCGACCGGCTTGCAGGCGCTGGGCTTGATGTGACCGAAGTTGAACCGCTAGCGCCGGATAGCCCCTTGTGGGACGACCCAAAGGTAATGATCACTCCTCATGTTGGTGCGCAATCATCTCGCCGGGTTGACGACACGACCAACCTCGCATGCGATAACCTGAGACGGTACCTTAGGGGAGAAACACCACTGAACATCGTCGATAAAAAACTTGGGTTCCCACATCCATCAGTGTCCTGGCGGTCAGTAACCGAAAAAGAGGAAAAAAACCGAACATCAAGTGATTGAATCAATGAATTTCGATACTTTGTCTCGCGCCAGCACCGATCGACAGCGAATGTCGGTCCTCAATCGATCATGGACACAATCGATCGTTGGCGTAAATCCTAACTACCGACGATATCCATCTCTAAAAGGACTGAAGAGATGAACGAGTTCAAAAGCAGCAGTAACCGACACACCACACTGAGCGGCGCGGAACTCCATTATCACAATCGATGTGTTGGGAAAGTTCGTTTACCCATCAGTCGATGTGAAGATTTTATTCGTGATTTCAATTTGACCTACAGCGGAATCGGAATGCAGCTGGAGATTGGCGTTGAAGTGGATCAAAAAAAATCCCTGGAGGGATGATTCCCCCCAAGGATCGTTTTTTGTTTCGAAGAGTTTAATGGGATGAAGATCAGCGGAGATGAGGTACCCAGACGCCTGGCATATGGCTTGGGCTAAAGCGGATTGGCCGCTTGGTTAAAACTGACATCAAACACTTATTCTTCGATTACTCTGGCAACTTACGCACCGCAGGTTGGCTCGCAACCGCAAGTTGGCTCAGCAGGAGCTTCGCAACCGCAGCTTGGCTCTTCTTCTGCACCGCAAGCTGGCTCGCAGCTGTCGCAGCTGTGCTTAGCCATCATACGAGCGAAGATGCCTTTGAGGCGTCCGCCGCAAGCTGCTCCGTCGCAGCTATCAACTTCTTCTGCACCGCAAACTGGCTCAGCAGGAGCTTCGCAGCCGCAAGAAGGCTCTTCTTCTGCACCACAAACTGGCTCGCATGCATCGCAAGCATCAGTTTTACAAAAACCAAACAGACCGAACGCGTTAGCGTTGGTTGAGCTCGTGGCGACCAAAGCGATTGCCAACAGAGCTGGAACGAGTACACGACGCATCGTGAAATCTCCATGGAAAAAAGTTTCAGGAAGGTAACTGCAACGCCTGAGCCGCAACACGTCCGAGCGGCCAAAAGACCAGCTTCAAGCCTCGGCTCGTTACCGATCCCTGACAACACAGACATGCATTGCAGGTCGATCGGCGTGTGGCGGCGCCAGCGACCGAACACCGTACAACAGGGTGTTCAGGTGGATTCATCGACTACGCGACTTTGCCGGATGCGTAGTTTTGCGAAAATCTACCGTGTGACTTTTCTAACCCCGTTGAACTTAACGGCTGTGACGACCGGACCGTTGATAACGATTGCAACACCCATCGATTCTCGCGAAAACAAGATGATTCATCGAGTTTGACGAACAAGAAAGAGAGACAGTGAAATATCGGCCGCATGATTAGCCTGACACCTACCCGCTACCCAGCCGAAAGATCTCTCCATCAACGCACGACCAGCCGAGTCTGCCCGTCTTGCGCAGCCACGAAAAGAGCCCTAACCGCTTACCGAGCAGAGGCCGTACCGCAAGTGAAACGGTAACCAAAGAAAAAGGGCGGTCATCGATCGACCGCCCTCATCGCTGCCAAACAAAGAATTGGCTGTTATTGAAAAAGCTTGATCACTGATTCGACGCGGAAAGACCACGGACGTTTCGTTGCCACTGGAGCGGTTTCACTCCCGAAACACTCTCATCGCCGTAGTGAACTCACAAACGTTCCAATTCCACCTTGGATTTCGCTATCTGCTGGGTATAGGCGGGATCACTATAGAGATTTTGGAGCTCATCAGGATCCTTATCTAAATCATAAAACTCCCATTCATCGAATTCATAGAAATGAATGAGCTTGTATCGACCGTCGCGAACCCCATTGTGACGAGGCACCATATGGACACTGGGATATTCATAGTAGTGATAGTAAATACTATCCCTCCACTGCTTGGGATCTTCGCCTCGAAGCAGCGGAACTAACGATTGACCCTGCATGTCAGCGGGCTGCTTAGCACCGGCCATCTCAAGAAAAGTCTGAGCGTAATCCAGATTCTGCACGAGATGCTCGTCTGTTGAATTTGGCGTGGTGACCCCCGGCCACTTCACGATCAATGGCATCTTGAGAGACTCTTCGTACATCCACCGCTTGTCATACCATCCGTGATCGCCGACATAAAAACCTTGATCTGACGAGTAAATCACCACCGTGTTGTCGCTCAACCCAAGGTCCTCGAGCGTTGACATGAGCGTTCCGACACTCTCGTCAACACCGCGAATACAACGAAGGTAGTTCTTTGCGTACCGTTGATATTTCCACCGCACCAAGTCTTTCCCTGTGAGTTTGGCTGCGTGAAAAGCCTCATCTCGCGGGCCGTAAGCGTCACGCCAAATCTTCAGCTGCTGATCGCTCATTCGCTTCATGTTCGCCCACGCGGACTTATCAACCCGTCCCTTTACCGATTGTCCATCAAACGAAGGAAGAAGATCAACAAACAGGTCAAACTGAAGGTGCATGTGTCGATCGATCTCCAGTTCCTGGAACCGAGCCGGTGGTGCATTATCTTCCCACTGATCAAAGAGCGTTGCAGGTTCCGGCAACTCAACATCCGCGTAAAGATCCAAGTGACGTGGAGCTGGCATCCAGTTTCGGTGCGGTGCCTTGTGTTGAACCATCAACATAAACGGTTTGGTCTCATCGCGGCCTTCGCGAAGCCATCGTACCGCAAGGTCCGTAACGATGTCGGTACAGTGACCTTCTACCATCGTCTTTCCATTTGGCGTGATCAGATCCGGATTGTAGTAGAGTCCCTGACCGGGAAGAACTTGCCAATCATCAAATCCCTGCGGGTTTCCCTTGAGGTGGGATTTGCCGTAGATGGCGGTCGTGTAACCAACCTGCTGCAACAATTTTGGAAAGGTCTGTTGGTTCCAATCAAAGGAATTTCCATTATTCATGAAACCATTTTTATGGCTGTGCTTTCCAGTCTGAATCACTGCCCGACTGGGACCACAAATCGAGTTGGTGCAAAAACTGTTTCGGAAAAGCATCCCTTGTTTCGCAAGGTCATCGATATTCGGTGTTGGATCAACCGACTCGAGCCAACCGTGATAAGCACCAATTGCATGGGGTGCATGATCATCAGAGAAAACGAATAAAATATTTGGACGACTTGGCTCCTCGGCCTCAACCATGTCGGTGATTTGGGCGTTCATTAGAACGAAACCCAAGATGCCCAAAAAAGCTGCTCCCATCTTCATCTCGATCACCCTTAGCTGTTTTGCAAACCATTCAATCAAGTGACTCTTGGCGGTGCTGTCCTTTGTAAAGCCAAAAGCGATTCGACCTGCTATGCAGATTCGGAACCATCATAAAAAAGACCGTCGATCCGTGGCCGCGTTGCTCAAAGCACCTCTCAAGATGATAGGGCGGCCTAGATGGAGTGGCAACAAGGCACTGGAAAGAGGGTAAATCGATTCCCACAAGTTGAAGTGCGTGCCGATAGCCGTTAACCATCGCAATTGTTTGTAGAATCCAAAATCTTTGCTACGGAGACACCGAACTCACTGACTCCCTATCCGCACCGCATCAGTACACTTTGAAATCGCCCCGATTTCAAAAGCGGCGTCGAAATAGTGATCAGCCCGAACTACACCCACGAAAGGCGTAATGGCAATGACGGCCCGAAATTGCGACATTTCCCTTGCTGACATCAAACAAGCAGCGGTGACGATCAGTGATCATGTTGTTCGAACCCCACTTCTCCCATCAGCAAGCCTTTCAAAAGAATTGGGAGGACAGATCTACCTCAAGGCAGAGAATCTTCAGCACGAAGGCTCCTTCAAGATACGAGGCGCCACGAATGCTTTGATCTCCAACAAACATCGACTAAGCACATCGGGCGTCATCGCACACTCGTCGGGGAACCACGCAGCAGCGTTAGCACGCGCATCACGCAAAATAGGAATCAACGCAAACTTGGTGATGCCCCACAATTCGTCACCTCGCAAAATCAGTGCGGTTGAGAATTACGGCATTGCCCCAATCTTATGCGAACCAAGCAGCGAAGCTAGGCAAGCAACCACCGATGAGTGGATCAAACAGACGGGTGCCTTACTGATACATGCCTATGATGACCCTGCCATCATCGCAGGCCAAGGAACGGTGGGACTAGAGATCCTAGAACAACTGAGCGAAGTCGATTCGATTTTGGTGCCGGTCGGTGGCGGAGGACTCCTATCAGGTGTACTTCTTGCCGCCAAAGCAATTAAACCCTCCATCCAAGTATGGGGGTGTGAACCATCCCAAGCAGATGACGCCTATCGCAGTCTCCAATTCAACTCAATTCAAATGCCGACGCGATACGACACCGTTGCTGATGGATTAAGAACCGCACTCGGGCACCTGACATTCCCAATCATCCAAAGGCTTGTCGATGGAATCCTATTGGTTAATGAAGACGAAATCATGCAAGCGACTCGCAAACTAGCAAGTGATGCGAGGCTAGTGGCCGAACCATCCGGCTCGGTTACCTTGGCGGCGATGATTCGATACCAAGAACAGTTTCGCGGTAAAACCACTGCGTTAGTGATCTCGGGAGGGAATATCGATTTCTCTCCCTGCTTGCTCGGAAGATCCTGACCGAAAAAGTATTTGATCTCCAATACCGAACTCCTCCGCTAAAAGCAGTCGGAGTCGGCATCACTTGGCATACGCCAATCACCGCGCGGCGATAGACTGACCGTGCCAATCTTAGGACCATCTGGGACGCAATTGCGTTTAAATTGATTGCTGAAGAATCGCTTAAAAAACACATCGATCGTGTCAGCGATGAAATCGGCCGAGTACTCCCCATCGAACTGAGCCTTTGATGCAAGAAAAAGAATTTTCTTCTTGGAAAAACCGTGCCGAATGAAATGGTACAGAAAAAAGTCGTGCAGTTCATAGGGTCCAACCGCCGACTCGGTACTCTGTCGTATCTCACCCGATTCCGTTGGCGGCAACAACTCAGGTGAGATCGGTGTGTCGGCAATCCGATGCAGCACATCTGCAAGGGAAGACCCATCGTGTCGAGACGCGAAGTGACGAACAAGAAACCGCACCAGCGTTTTTGGCACAGACGTATTCACATTGTACATGGACATGTGATCCGCATTGTAGGTCGACCAACCCAACGCTTGCTCACTCATGTCTCCTGTACCGAGAACGAAGCCTCGCGTCATGAGAAGCATCGTGCGAATTCTTGCTTGAACATTTTCAAAAACAAGATCAGCAGCGTCGTCTGGTAACTGAGTCAACCTGTCCTGAAGTGCGTCCATCTTAATTGACGACGATAACTCAATCCCGAATGGACAGTGTCCAATGGCGCGAAATGCTTCGAGACACTGAGAACGAATATCAACACAGTCCAACCGAACACCTAGCTCTGCAACCAACCGCTCGGCACTGACTCGTGTGTGTTCAGTGGTCCCAAAACCAGGCATCACCAACGCAAGGATTCTCTCGCGTGTCCAACCAATCGCATCACATGCCTGCACCGCTACAATGAGCGCCAACGTGCTATCGAGGCCGCCCGAAACGCCAATGGACAAAGTAGTATTCTGAGGCAAACGTTTTAATCTTTTTGCTAAACCGGCCACTTGAATTGCTAAGATCTCAGAACACCGAGCATCGAGTTCTTTCACATTTGACGGAACAAATGGATGAGGATCAATAAACCGCAGAAGTTCATTCCTGGGGGCAAGTTCATCATCACACGCGTTCTGCGACTTCAAATCACCGTCAAGATTATCCGACCGACTCAATACCGCCTGTTCAACGGACGCTGCGGTTACAGAAAGTGGCCCATGGGAATCACCGTTCACTGAGATTGATCGATACTCTGATTGATTTTTCGCCTTGGCATCCGCGAACGTACCAACCGCTCTTCGTTCACGAGCCAAATGCTGTAAGTCCACGTCGCAAGTAACTCCGGCCGCCTCGACGTATCCAGGGACCAGTCCGTCTCCAATGCGTCTTGACTCTCCGAGCAATCTTCCATTTTCAGCAATCATTGAATGACCGCCGAAAACCAAATCCGATGTGGACTCACCGGCGCCGGAAGATGCATACGCGTAAGCAGCCAAGCACCGCCCCGACTGGACACGCACGAGGTTACGTCGCCAATCTGCCTTGCCAATCGTTTCGTTGCTGGACGATAGATTCAGCAAGACGTTCGCACCCGCAAGAGACGCAAGGCTACTGGGAGGAACAGGGCCCCAGAGATCTTCACAGATCTCGATACCAATGACTGCGGGTCCCCAATCAAATAACAGGTCCGTACCAAAAGGCACCGCTTGGTGTCCGATCTCTACGTGATGGGGGTCCGTTGCCCCCGCAGCCTGAAAATGCCTTGACTCGTAAAACTCGTGGTAAGTCGGCAAGTAGCTTTTGGGAACGATCCCAAGAATTCTGCCATTCCGTACGACAACCGCAACATTCATTAAGACGTCTTTGACAACCAGTGGCAATCCAATGACCACCAGCGCATGCTGCCCTCGAGTTCGACTCACAAACTGTTTCAGAGCTTCCTTGGCAGCGGTAAGCAAAGAATCAGTAAGAAAAAGATCCCCACAGGTGTAGCCGGTTAAACATAATTCCGGTAGCAAAACAATATCGGCTTCGGCACGAGTGAGCGTATCACACAGATGCTCGAGATTTGCAAAAGGGTTGGCCACCTCCACTCGCGGTGTTGCAGCGCAGATCCGTAGAAAGCCGTGGGGAAACAAAACAGCCTCGCTCGCAAATTGGTCTCGACGTCGACCAGCCATCACCAAAACGACACACCTTGAGCCACCACCGGACTGAAGGGATCAACAACCTAACACGATAATCTCCCTACGCAAAACGTGCGAGCGTTGATTCAAAACCTGTGAAAAAAGCCATATCGAACTTCCCCCGTCAGATCCCCCAAACCAATTAATCGACCATCTCTGCCTTTCAGCAAGGTCCCGTTGACACAAAATGCCGCAGCAATGTCCCCCTTCCTCACAGACTATGATGCTGCCAGCCCGATCGCCACGGTCAGACCTGGCGGTGCGCCGACAATCCTGACACCAACCAAACCACGAACACAATCATTGATCCTGAAGTGACTGACTCCTCCCCAATCTCGTACGAACTGTTTGATTTTCTGACCGACCTACAGATTAGTAATCGTCGAGAATGGTTTGCGGAACACAAACAGCGGTACATCGACGAGGTCTTAAATCCAGCAGTAGAACTCTGTTCACGACTGGAATCACCTCTAAAAAAAATCGCACCCCATCTTTCGGTTATCCCCAAGCCACATCGAGGCTCGGTCATGAGGGTCTATCGTGACACTCGATTTAGTCGTGACAAAACTCCCTACAAGACAAATGTTGGCATCTCTTTTCGCCACAAAGTTGAAAGTGACATTCACGCACCAGGGATTTACATTCACCTAGAACCAAGGAACTGCTTCATCGGATGCGGTTGCTGGAAGCCTGATCGACCATCACTTTCGCTGATAAGAGCAAGCATTCTCGAACGCACATCAGCATGGAAAAAAGTTCTCAGTCACATCCAACATAAGACCGACTTCACGATTGCCGGCGATAAGCTGAAACGTGGACCACGCGATTTACCGAGCGAACACCCATATCTTGAAGACCTGAAACGAACTGATTTCATCCTGATTGAAATGATTCCCGAGGAAACTCTCACGGGACGCGATGCCATCCCCCACCTGGTCAGTCGAATCAAAGCCGCACGCCCATGGATGCAGTTTCTCTGTCGCTCACTCAACATTGACTACTAACCAACGGAGAAACCATGACGGACAGCACTGCGAACAAGCTGAGAATTCATCTCTTTGAGAGATAAGTTCAGGCGTCTCTCGATAATCGATTTTGCAGAGTATGTATCTGGGATGGCAATGAATTTTCCTGCGAATACTCGTGACGGTACCAGTCAGCAAGAATCGAGGCGTGGGAGGGTTGCCCGATTCGCCACATTTCCATCGCTCGCACTACGGGCAGTTCAGCGGATCGAATCAGATCGAACTCTGTTCCGAGATCAAGCATCAGTGCCAAAGATGCGAGTTGACAAACAACGCAGGCCTCTCGGTCAGCATTACGCTGCGTCATCACTCGGTCGGCTGACAAACAGCTAACTAACCACGCCAAACGAAGAATCTCGGGAACTTGTTGATCGACATCGGTGAGCATCGCCTCCATCCAAACGCACGGCGAGATCGCATCAAAGCCACCATCTCCACCTCGAGCCGGCTGAATCATCACCAGCGGCAAATCATCCACCCAAAACTCTTGATTCGCTGACTCCCCGCCCCAGAATTTTTTTTCGAACAATCGAAGCAACCCAAAACCGCATGTATCCCAGCGGTCGCGAAGTGGTCGGCAACGCAAGTCAATCTGTTCCGAAAGATCAGGGAAAGTTGCTGCATAATCGCTTTTGGCTTCCTCTAGTTTCTGAGAAATTGTTTCTGCCGCCTCATCAATCCTAGGATCTTGGCATTCGGCGATCTTAAGCGACTGCTGGACCGATTGGAAAACGGAGGACTGCTTTGAAACCAAGACACGAAATTCATGCCAAAAGCGATTTGGATTGGTCTGATCAGTTGCTAATCGGTCATGAACGAACTGTACGGCCGGCAACAACACATCTGTCGCCTTAGGATCAACAGACTTTTCGTCGATCGCATTCACATACAATGACTGGGCGAAACTAAGTCGAACGTCACTGATCCAACGAAAGGATGCTCGGCCCACCGAATCTATCCTTCACTCATGTTCGCACGGATCCACTGCTCGAGTTCCTGAAAATCAACAGGAGGAAGCTCGTTCAAATCGGGTCGCAGCTTTTTAGCGTCATGCAAGTAGACGTGCTGAATTTCGGTTTGAGACTTTTCGGTATTCCAATGCATCAGCAATCGAATGCATCGAGGCAACGCGTCAGGCACCGCGATTTCATAGGCACATAACAGAGGTACATCGAGCCACCCAAGTTGTCTCGCAGCGAGCGCGGGAAATTCTGCACCTAAATCCTTGGTAACGGTAAAGGTGATACTCGCCACATCCGCTGCCTCGATGCCGTTTCGCCGTATCACCAAGGCAAGCAATTGCCGGGTCGCGGTCAAAATTTCATCACGATCATCCGCGGTAACCGTGGTGGCACCACGAACCCCTCGACAAACCGTAGAACGACTCTCGCTCATAAAATCACTCATGAGAAACAACAGAAGGCAAACGCCTTGGAAAAACATGCCCCGATACTATAGATGATTGCTCCAGATGACGATAATCCGGTAAAGTTCATTTTCTGTGATTGGATTTTTTGCTTCGACACCAAACGAAGTACCTCGTCAATCGCCAACCCTCCTTTTTCTCCACACAAAGGCTCCCCACCCATGCCTCCGGAACGCAGTCGATACCAAGAGAAGATAATTAAGAATTATTACCAGAATCGAGATGCGATCGGCCTACAAAAAGCTCAAGAAGCGGTCACGGAACTCTATCTCAGCGAAGGAAAAAAGCGAGAGACGGTTTGGAAGCGGCTCGCCAGCCACCTAGAAAAAGTTGGCTTGAATGCGAAACAAATCGAGCACCTTCGCAACGAAGATAGCCCAGAACTGGTTCTCGAAACGCTAAAGAAATTCATGTAACCATCGAGAAACGGTCCCGCCAATCTCGCGATCTTTTTTCCCTCCCTCTTTTCCAATCCATTTCTTCACCGAGACAGGCATCCGCTAAACCTGCATCCACAGGCAAATCGGATTTTCGTTATACTCGGCGGTGTTGTGATGCGGGCTCGACTCGTTTTGTTACGATGCGATTGTTTCGATTCCACCGGTGCTCGACGCAGTTGCAAGAATGGACGTTATTTTCTTTCACGAAAAAGTCTTCATTCTTGGCCCACTCAACCCAGTGAATTCAGCCGTGTTTTGGATTGTTAAGAATGACTACGATCGGTAGCTCCACGATCGCACTAGCGGGCCTCCACCAACACCGATTACTGGCTGAATCCGATTGGTCAGAGAGTGGCTGGTTCGGAAGCCTATTGTTTGCACTAACCTCGCTTGGCCTCATCTTTTTGGCCGCGACTGGGTTTTTCTTCACTCGCTACTTCAAGCTCTGGTTCCAAGCCTACATGTCCGTCGCAGACGTGAGTCTGGTCAGCCTGATTCGGATGCACTTCACCAAGGTGAACCCGATGGTTGTGGTCCAGGCAAAAGTGATGAGTGTGCAGGCTGGTCTAGACATCAACCGCGCCACGGGAATTAGCACGAGAAGACTCGAAGCACACTACCTCGCCGGCGGCAAAGTGATCAATGTGATTCACGCAATCATTGCGGCTCATCGAGCTGAAATCCCTCTCGATTTTGATCAAGCAGCTGCAATTGACCTTGCGGGACGCGATGTTCTTGACGCGGTGCAGACCAGTGTCTATCCAAAAGTAATCGACTGCCCGGACCCAAGTCGAAGCGGGAAAACGACTCTCAGCGCCATCACAAAGAACGGTATTGAACTGCGGGTTCGTGCTCGGGTAACCGTTCGAACGAATCTTTCACAGCTCATCGGTGGTGCAACGGAAGATACGGTGATCGCACGTGTTGGCGAAGCCATTATTAGTTCAATTGGCTCCGCAAAATCTCACTTCCAGGTTCTTGAAAACCCCGACATGATCACCCAAGTCGTCCTATCTCGGGGACTCGATGCACAAACCGCATTCGAAATCGTCTCCATCGACATTGCCGATATCGACGTCGGAGAAAACATTGGGGCTCGGCTTCAAAGTGATCAAGCCGAGGCAGATACACGGGTCGCTCAAGCTCAGGCGGAAAGAAGACGCGCGGAGGCGATCGCCGAAGAACAACAAATGCGAGCCAAGGTCGCGGAAAATCGCGCACAACTCGTTCTTGCTGAATCCGAAGTCCCCCTTGCGATGGCAGAAGCTTTCCAAGCAGGGCGAATTGAATCGGATAAGTAGGCGTCGTCCCACAGCACGCTCCAGCAGACCGAATCTGTTAGGCATTTTTTGGATCCACTTACATCTCAATCCCTGAAATCAGTCCGATCACACCAGCTGCTAATTCGCTCTAGCCTCCCCGGGGGTAAAGGAGATGCGTCAGGGGGAATCGCTGTGTGGCTGACCCTATCTCGCGGGCTTCCCCACTTGCTGCCGATACAACTCTACTATGACTAACGATTCTTTCTCGACACCAGCGATCCAACGTGAATCTTATCGCATTCAGTTCACCGGCTCGCTCGGTTACGAGCTGGCTGGAATCATCGACCGGCCATCAGACGAAAAGAAGATTCGAGCGACTGCGGTTTTTAGTCATTGCTTCACCTGCAACAAGGATCTCAAAGCGATCGTTCGCATCAGCCGAGCGTTATCTTCGGTCGGCGTCGCAGTTTTGCGGTTTGATATGACGGGGCTCGGAGGTAGCGACGGCGATTTCTCAGAAACTAACTTCTCAACCAATGTCGAAGACCTTCATCTAGCCATCGAATTCGCGAAACGCGAACTCGGTTCCCTCAACGGATTGATCGGCCACAGTTTTGGCGGAGCCGCAACCCTTGCCGTCACGGGCGCAATGTCAGCAGCGAACACACAACCTACCAATTCAATCCCAGTCGCAATCACTCTTGCCGCCCCAAGCGACACTCAGCATCTCGCTGTACTGCTATCTAAAATGAATCCGGAAATAGAGTGCAACGGAAGTGGTATGGTAACGATTGGTGGACGTTCATGGCGAATCACGCAAAAAATGCTGGATGATTTTCGCTCACACAACCTGCCGAAGCTGATCGGTCAGATCCAATCGCCCACGCTTCTGTTTCACTCACCGGTCGATGAGACTGTCTCCTACGATCATGCGATCCGCATCGCGGGACTAATACAAAACGGTTCAAACGAGGCGACTCCACCAAGCATCATCTCGCTCATCGATTCCGATCACCTTCTAACGCAACCGGGAACCACCATCGACTGGGTCTCCAGTACCATCGCCGCGTTTCTCATGCGATTCAGTAATCGAATCTGAAGACGAACACTTTTCACACGTTCAGTTTCACCAATCACTGCGACGCCTCCATCGCAAACCTCAGGAACTGCTTGGCCAACCATTACACGAACAAAACGAAAAACTCACCCACTCATCACATCGTCTGACAACATCACCATGTATCTCTATCGCCTCCACTGTTCATCTCGCTCAACTCTGTCTTTGGTTGTATTGCTTTTCTGCGCCGCACCGCTTAAGTCTCAGCAAAGCCAAAATGCTGATGGACGAGGCAACACGACCAGTGACCCAACATTAAAAGTGATGACGTGGAATTTGGAATGGTTCTACGACGAAAATCAAAACGACAACTACAGTGATCTTGCCAAGGAAAAGGCGGCCCCAAGTCGGCAAGAATGGGATTGGCGTCGCGATTCAGTCGCCGAGAGTCTGTCACGAGTTCAGCCCGATGTGATCGCATTGCAGGAAATCGAGAACCGTCGAGTTCTTTGGTATCTCTCAAGTGCCATGAAACGCAATCATCAAAAAAACTATTTTGAAACGTGTATCGAAGGCCGCGATTTTTTTACCGAACAAGACGTTGGACTTTTGACGTCATCCAATACCGAAGTCATCTCCGAATCGTTTCACGGTTTTCCTCCTTCGTTGCGTCAAGACGATCGTTATTACAGCGTCACCAAGCATCTTCAAACCACCATCCACTTCGTTCACGACGGTGAGCGTTACCCTGTTGTCATTTTTAACACGCACCTTCGCGCTAGGGCGGAGGCCGCGGAGATACGAATCAAACAGGCGCGATCCATTAAACTCTGGCTCGCTGAAACAATCCGATCCGGTGCAGACGTAATTGTTCTCGGAGACATTAATACGGAGCAAGTTGGAGACATCACCCGTACCGCACCAACAGACATGATGATTCTTTGCGGACTGGATACCGAGGACCCAGCCGATGACCTCGTTGATCTAACCCGATCACTCAGCATACAGGATCGCCAAACACATCTCATCGAGGGGAAGGAGTTTGATCGAATCCTCTGCAGCCAATCACTCATCGAGGATGATCCTACGCGCAAAGACCTCGTATTTGCGAAAATTGAAAACCTGAAGCAACTCTGCATCAAGCAAAAAAAAGATACTCAGGAGCAGCACTGGGATCACTACTGGGATCAGCCAACAGAGGAACGAGACCTGAGCGATCATCTACCTCTGATGGCAACATTTGAACTAAAGTAATTGACGCTGTGTCAATCAACCGTAATAAAATTGGTTTCGTTAGCATCCGAAGGAATACAGCATGCGCAATAAAAAACCGCGGCAATTAACTGTCGCGGTTTCGCGTAATTGTTCGTCAAGAAACTATTCTTGATCTTTCTTTTTCTTTGGAGCGTCTTTCGCTTTCTTTGGCGATCGTTTTGCGCCAAGACCGCGACTGAAAGCTTCAGGTAGCTTTTCTTGCTGCTCTTTGGATAACAAAGCAACAACACTCTTTCGGAAGGAAGTACGGATCGTATTCATTTCCGCTACGGCCTTGGCTTGACCCTCGTTGTATCCAGCTTCGCGATTGATCAATTCAGCTAACTCTTTGCCAGTCTTTCCTGACTCACGTGCTTTCTTTTGAATCTCCATTCTCTTTTTGGTGAGTTCTGGAGTGATGCCAGCCTTTTCGCGAACGGCCGCCATCTTTTCGTTTGCGGCTTTATTCAATTCTTTGATCTTTGCAACTTGCTCGTCGGTTAGCTCAACGTCCTTAAGTTGTGCGAGTACTTGAGCACTTCCGTCACGCTGACCCTTTCCAGCATTTTTCTTTTTGGCTTCTTGCTTTTCGTCTGCAATCGAAGGAACAACCATCGCAACGAACAGACAAGCCGATAACAAAACCTTTGACATTGCTTGACTCTCATGTGTAACAAGGGGTTAAACCGATAAATCCAACCCTTGGATACCGGTCGCCCCAAATTGTCGTCTCGCCGAGATCAATTGTCTACTTGCCAGCCGTGCGTTGCTACAAAGTTTGCCCACCATCGACGGACAAAATCTGCCCGGTGGCCATGCGGTTTGCAGTCGCAAAAAACAGCACCGCATCGGCTACCTCATCCGGTGAAGACGCCTTCGGAATCGGGTAATCTGCGACCATTGCCTCGAGATCCCATTCTGGATTCCCTTCGCGAATCCAACGACTATCAATGGGTCCCGGACATACAGCGTTTACCGTCACATTTGGTGCCAAAACACGAGCAAATGACTTGGTCATCGTGATCAATGCACCTTTTGTTGCGCAGTAGGCGATCGACGAACCAGATCCTGTGATTCCCGCAACAGATGCGATATTTACCACAGCGCCTCCGGGCGTTTGACCAAGCAGTTCGCGTGCTGCTCGCGTTACGAAGTACGCTCCCTTGACGTTCACTGCGAACATCCGGTCCCACATCGACTCGGTCAAATCGGCAAGTTTTTCGTGCGAAATAAAATTAGTAGTCGCCGCATTATTAACCACAACATCAAGCCGGCCAAAGGTATCCCGAACGGACTGGATCATCTGATTCACGCATTGGTCATCGGAGACATCACATTGATAAATCAAAGGATGGCCGCCAATTTGTCGAACCTCGTTGGCGGTCTGCTCGGCATCTGCCTTGCTTCGAGAATAATTAATCACCACGCCATACCCTAGGCGAGCAAACCTCAACGCGCAGGCACGCCCCACCCCAGTGCCCGCGCCAGTGACCAATGCAACTCGATTTTCGAACACAACGGACATCGTTTTCAACTTCCTTTATCGATTTTTCGCTAGTACAAATCAGCACGCACCAAGTCTCGGTAATCAAAACGCCCGCGTGAAGCGTATTATTGAACCGATGGCGCGAACATGAAACCAGTCGCAAGATTCGCTCGGTTCAATTCATCGTTCACCAGAAAAAACAAGAAAACTTATTGGGTGCATTCGCACCCGAATCTCCGGAGGCGGCCTACGATAAGGTTGACCGAATAAGATTGGCCTCACCGGAATGAATCACCTCTTCGCCCGTTGCGTTTTGTATTCTCAATCCGCCCGAATCATTGACGCCAATACACATTCCCGTGCGACGACCATCTTCCGCTTGATACTCAACAGGATGCCCCGTGAGCTGGCATCGTTTTCGAAAATCAATAAGCAGCGAACTAGGTTCCGTCTCAACTGCGTTGATCGACTCGAGAATCGAAGGGACAATTCCGGCAAGCAGTTCATAGCGTTTGACGCTGCGCCCAAGTACATGAGAAAGCGATGCCACGCTGGGAAATGAGACGGGATCACTCAAGTCCGGGCGTGTTCCGACGTTTAAGCCCACACCGATTACAAAGAAATTAGACTTCCCAGCCACTAACTCGATCAAAACTCCCGCTAGTTTGCCTCCAGCGAGGTAAACATCATTCGGCCACTTTAGTTTCACTTGCAGCGGTGCAAATTCGTATTCGACGAATCTGGATATCCCCAAACCAACCGCTAACGAACCCAACTTGATAAATCGTTCACGAAGCGTAGGATCGTCGAAAGAAACAATTAACGAAAAAGTCAACGTCCCATCATCGCTGCTCCATGTCCGTCCACGACGGCCCCTACCTGCGAGCTGACGATCAGCGATCAGAAGTCGCGGAAGCGTCATCTCCGAACAAGTTGCATCCTGCACCTGACTCAGGGCCAAGGTGTTTGTCGACCCCAACTCCTCAAAGCATGCCGCTGACCGGATGAATTGATCACACACCAATTGCCGAACCGCCTTAAGCCCCACCGGATCTGGGTTGCCCTGAATATCAATAACGTTTCGTGTCGAATCATCCATGACTAGAAATACAATAAGCCCATGAAAAAAAGCACCAGCAGAGCGATGGCTACCCAACGCCATAACGCTGAGGTTTGTGTCACAAAATCATTGTTACCAAATTCATCTTCCACAAAAGAATCGTAGTCAAACTCTTCATCCTCCTGAGAATCGATTTCACTGCTCGGCGAATCCACTCTCCATCCGTCCGCATCACTGCTACCACAATGCCGGCAAAAGCTTGCAGAAGAAGAAATCTCTGCACCACAATGAGAACAAGCCGTCCAGTGCGTCATCTTGTTAATCCGCTTCACCTCAATTTTACCGTGAACCACTTCACAGCCGAGAAATAAGCAAGGTAACAATCAAAGACAAGACCATCTTCAATGTCAGGACGAACCACTTAAACTGACGCTGCGCCCCGCGTCTTACCTCGTATCCCCCAGTCGCACCTTTGTATCTCCGCGTCGCACCTCGTCTGTTCGACTCGTCGCCTGTGCTTTTCTTGACTCTATCTGAAGACATACGATCTGCTATGGGCGGTCAAACTTCTCATTCTTGCCCCAAACCGCGAGCCATAGCCGCGTCCGAGTTCTCGGCATCGTATCACAAAACTCACCTTCGCATGCATCTCGATCAAGTCAAACTCCAGTCACCTGACATGCGATACACACCGGCACAGCGCGAAGTGTTCCAGACAGATCCCGTTACCCCATCCAACCGACTCGCTGATTTTTCACAATTCGAGTAAAACCTACAGCCAACAAATTCACGATCAAACACAAAACGTTCCGCAATCCTATTGTGCGGAGTCAGCCAACCATTTCTCTCATCCATTGATTGATTCGAATGCAACAGGAAATGAACATCGGGGTCGTTACGGTCTCAGATCGCGCAAGTCGAGGCGAATACGAAGACCTGGGTGGGCCAGCGATTGAGGCATATTTATCGGAAGTGATCGACTCAGCGTATTCAACGACAAGAAGGATTATCTCTGATGACCAATCACTGATTGAGAACACTCTCATTGAATTATGCGATCGCCAGCACTGCTCGCTCATCCTAACCACTGGCGGCACTGGACCAGCATTACGCGATGTCACTCCCGAGGCAACCGAGGCAGTATGCCATAAGATGATGCATGGATTCGGAGAATTAATGCGTCAGGTTTCACTGCAAAAAGTGGCGACCGCAATCCTTTCGCGGCAGACTGCGGGCGTCCGCAACCAGTCACTCATTGTTAACTTACCCGGAAAACCCAAAGCAATTGCAGAGTGTCTCGACGGTGTTTTTGCTGCGATCCCTTACTGCATTGATTTGATTGAAGGACCCTACATGGTGACCAACGAATCTCGCTTTGTAGCATTTCGTCCAAAAAAATAGTTCAGCAAATAGTTCAGCAAAATAGTTCAGCAGTGAAGTGTCACCAGCATCAAGCAAGACAAAAAGAACTCGAACCCGGGGGGATAACACCTTACATGAGTGGGTCACCTAGTTACTGGTTCGCTGCAACCGCCGTTGCTGCACAGCGGACCTCGTGGAGCATTTGAAGAAGGTCTTCCTGGATGATCATCGGATTCATAATCGTCGCTCTTAGATAAATCTTATCATTCAGCTTCGTTTGCGTTAGATACCCAACTCCCGTCTCAAGTAGTCTACGCCTAATCAAGAGCTGGAAATCATTCCCGTCGCTGAATCCGCCACTTGATCCCTGATCTACGATGCACCTAAATAGCACAATGTTGCACGAAGGCTCGCCCCAAACTTCAATACCTTCTGTATCGTTCAACATCAAATAGAATTGCCTCGCGATTTCCAGTACACGGTCGATCATCGCCTCAAAAAACTGAGGCCCAAAAATTGACCAAACACCCCACATTCCAATTGCAGACGCTCGTTTGGTGCACTCTAGCGTCACCACCGCATTGTCATAGGAGGCCAACGATGGCTCAGAGGGATCGAACAAGTAGGGAGCTTCTTGATCAAAAGCTATAAACTGGTGACTTGGATCCTTAAAAAACAAGAGAGCACACACAGCCGGGACAAAGAGCATCTTGTGTGCATCCACCACGACACTGTCAGCCAGTTCTAATCCATCAACTCGATCTTTGTAACGTTTGCTAAACTTTAACCCTCCACCATGTGCAGCATCTACATGCAGCCAGACATCGAACTTTCGACAAACGCGAGAAACGTCGCGTAGCGAATCAAACGCTCCACAGGCCGTGCTACCGGCCACGGAAACGACCGCCAATACCGGAACTTTTCGTCGCTTTAAGTCCAAAAGTATTTCTTCGAGGCAAGGGACCTTCATTCTCCTTTGTTCATCGACCGGCACCCGCACCAGATGCTCAGTACCAATCCCCATGACACCGACCGCCCGGTCGATGCAATAGTGGGCGTCCTGATGAACCACCACGACCGGAGCAGCATTTAGCCCAGAGAAACCCTGACGCCACACCTCCGGAAATCGCGATTTTCTCGCTGCTAAAAGTGCCGTGAGGTTGGCTAAGGATCCACCCGAAGTGACCAACGAACCGAATTCACCTGCCGTAAACCCAATCTCCTCGCCGACAGCATTCAACATCGCCCTCTCAACCGAAACCGACCAAGGCCCCATCTCGTACACGCCTTGGACTTGATTGGTAAGGGAAGTGAGTGCGTCAAACCATGCAGCCAATGGTGGAACAGCCGGAACTTGATGTCCAGCACAAAGCGGATGATGAAGCCCTTGACTTTTCTCCAAGCACAACGCTACCAACTCAGCGAACTTCGCGAGACAGTGCCCAGATAGATCCGTGAGACTTTGTTGGGTCTCGCTGCCGTTAAATGATGACTTAACGAAGAACTTACTCGCATGGGCTACGTTAGCGCTGGGTGTCACCCAATCCTGAACATCTTTTTCTTTCGTTTGCAACCGCTCAAGATGCTCGGCAAACAGCTTTGTCAACTTCTCGCCGCAACGCTGTGCAAACCTAGGATCGTAACAAAGCTGAATCCAATCTTCCGCTTCGCGTTTCATCACGCTCAATCACTCCGACTACGGTTACCAAATGATAAGTAAGCTGTTCGACTAACGTTCACGCACCAGATCACGGTGCGATATTTTTTCGGCCTCCAAAACTTGCTGTATCTCAACTAGAAAGCGATCCGCGTCAACGGGGTAGCCTGCGGTAGCCTTAAGAGGTGCCGCGGTTCTAACCTGGAAGTACCTATTCAACCGCTCCATCAATCGTTCACGAATGTATTTCGCGACAAGCGAAGAGTAGGCTACCGGCGCAAAACGATCTCCTTTGACGGAGAAGCGAATTTCCATCGAGCGATCGCCTGTAATCTCGTAAAGACTTTCTGCTTTTGTTTCACGAACGACTCGAACCAATCCGTCGTGTAAACGGTTTTGTAGAACCCCTGCATAATAACGCCGGCCTCCGTGTCGATCACAATAGACGGCAACATTTTTGCTCACTGGAATCTCGCTGGCGAGATCACCGATCAACTCGATTGTGAGCATGGAAAGTAAATCAGATTTATTGTATCCCTGATCACAAAGACGATTAAATTCTTTGGCCGTAACGGCTCGAACGCCCAAGCTTACTAGCTGCAACTCTTCGCTGAACCAATGCTCCATCAGCATCTTTTCTTGTTTCGCATCACTTGGTTCACTTTGACGAAAACGGCTCAAAGCAGAGATGGATTCAGCACGCTGCGTGGCGGTCTCACTTTCGGTCGCAGAACTCAAATCATTGATTTCCGTCGAAGCTTTCGTCACGTGATTCGTCGCGTCAACTTCCGAAAAACCTAGCCAAGGAATGTCTCGAAGTGTTTGATGATCCTTAGGAGCAAGGTGACGCAGGACCTCGTCAAAATCGTTTGACTCAATCCCGCAATTGCGCACGCCAGCGCCGACCATGCATTCAAGAGCGGCAAGGCCTTTTCGGGGTTGATAGACCCGCTTGGAATCGTCGACCTGTATTCTTCTACCATCCACAAGCAACGGTTCGCCAAGTGGCCGAAAGCATTGCGTCAAATCTTGTGAGCCAGCATCAAAGCGAGGCAATGACCAAACGGATCCGGCGATTACTAGCGGACCCAATTTCGGCCCGTAACCTGCCTCATCCGTTGCAATTAGGTACAGCCCCACTTCACCAAATCCTTGAAAAATCCGCTACCGATTTCAGCCCGCCGCAGCGAGACGGGAGACACCAGCCCGACGCCAATGGCAACGAAGAAACGGGCTTGAAGAGCACCCTTCTCCGATTTATCAAATGAACGACGCGACATGTCAAATTCACGCCAACTCACCGCCTGGAAGCTAAACCATTCCGCCCATGCCAAGGCAGCTTGCTGTGCCACTTGGACCGATACTCTAACGGATGATTCGAATTTACATCAGCAGTCCAAAAACAGCAGCTTCTCGCGTCGATTGAGTGGCGTACACTGTTCATTCACCCCGAAGCAACAGGCAATACAGAGGCGATCAGCGAATCAGCCATTGATTGACGGTTAAATCGAAGACAACCGTCCGACCACGCGTAGCCGGCTCCCTAGCTGTTCGCGTGCACACAAGAGCGGCATGAAGGCCAAAAGTTAGAAACCTCTTTCCTCAGATCCGACCATTGATTCCGCAAATGAGCTAGCTACGGCAGATTATTTGCCCATGGATGCGAGTGTGTCATCCATTTGCTGTGTCTTGCTATTTCCATGGTACTATCTTGCTAGAGATAGCCAGCGACTCCGATCACCTTCTAAGGCGCAGAAATACCCCATGCAACACACCGCCCACGGAAGTCCTTTTCCCCTTGGGGCA
>Ga0181563_10001269_pt1 | contig 25022 bp, 34 predicted proteins | sample 011ome_25_FD_133759 | JGI IMG/M metagenome (GOLD analysis project Ga0181563, IMG submission 133759) | Coastal salt marsh microbial communities from the Groves Creek Marsh, Skidaway Island, Georgia - 011512CT metaG (megahit assembly) | ecosystem: Environmental > Aquatic > Marine > Intertidal...
CGGAAGACGGCGTTACTACAACAAAAGCAGAGCATGAGGCTGCGTATCAGGCTAAATTAGATGCTGATAAGGCTGAATCAGTGCGGTCTGAACGCGACCAGAAGCTAAAGAACACAGACTGGATGGGATTGTCAGATGTCACCATGAGTGAAGATTGGAAGACCTACAGACAAGCCTTGCGCGATGTGCCAGGGCAATCTGCGTTTCCTAATGACATCACTTGGCCTTCTGAACCCAGCTAGTGATAATTGGACCTGAGACTCCAACGTCTATTGTCCAAGCTACACAGCCCCAAGCACAAGAAACCATCACACTCAGGCTCTCGCCTGACTTAGTCCAAGAACTCGACCTCCCCGAAGATCAGATTGTCAAAGGGTCTGTCTCTGAAGACGGCTCGTCCATCACCATCAGCACAGAGAGCGGCACAGCAGAAATTGCTGGCAACTTTGTGTCGTCAGCCGGTGAGGACATTAACGTCCGGGTCCGCTCTGCAGAAATCCCTCAACAGCAGGAAACGCCGAAACCTGACGTTCTAACCAGGCAGTCGGAACTCGATGCTGTTTTTGAGAAAACATCTGCAAACATCGACAACAGCGCAGATGTCGAAAACCTGCTCACAAATCTAAAAAATGCGATTGAGGGTGGTGCGAATTCATTTTCTGGCGAGGTGGAGATCTTTGAAGGTTTACCACCTGTTGAAATTGAATTTGAAAAATCTGAGCCGTCTAGTTTTCTTTGGGAAGCGCCAGAGGCAAGGGAATTTGAGGAAGCAGCCGAGGGTAGCAACTCGGTAGATTTTGGCGAGGGCGAAATAAACAGTGGGGAGACTGAAGAAGTCTTATTCAGTCAAACCCTTAATTCTGATGATGATTGGACTATCAATGTCGATGCGGACATTGGGGATCAGGATCACATCTGGCTCCAGGGAAGGGTGCAGGACAACCATGGCAGATTTTCAATGTGGTTCGACAAACCTCGCACGGCTGCGTATGCGCTGGAAAATATAAGTGAGGTGCAGAAAAAACTAGAATCGTTTGGTATCACAGTTGATCACCTTGGTATTTCACCATTTCCGCGCACAGCGGTAGAAGATCCTCCGAAAAGCACATTTATGATTGAGGTTTGAAGTGAAAAAGTTAAAAGGTGTGTTGGCTAGTTTGGCCCCGACGGTTGGTCGATCTCTCGGTGGACCACTCGCTGGCATGGGCATCAAACTAATTGCTGATCGACTTGGCGTTTCAAACACAACTGATCCCGCAAAACTTGAAGAGTATATTGAGAAACACCCGGAGGTGATCCCGCAAATCCAAGAAGCAGATAACGAGTTTAGACGGACTCTCGAAGAACGTCAGATCGATTTAGAAACCTTTAAGACACAAGTCGAAGACACGCAGCATGCGCGAATGACTTTCGGAGATGATCCCACGCCTAAAGCATTTGCCATCATCGCGCTCCTTGGTTTTCTCGGATATATATTTATGGTCACGTTTGACGTTCCCGACTCTGATGTACTTCCTAATGTTATCTTAGGATACCTCGGAGGCTTAATATCTGGGATAAGCAGCTATTATTTTGGCAGTAGCAACAACAACAAGTCGTAAAATTATGAAAGAAGTTGAAACGCGGGTTACCCGACTTGAAGAACAAGTTATTACGCTATTTAAAAACTTTGAGAGCGTAGATAGGAAACTTGATCACATCGAGGCCAAGTTTGAAAAAGAATTGCGCGTGGCGATGATGGAGCGATTAGTCTGGTTAGGCGTAATTGCATTAATTAGTTACCTGGGTACATAGCATGCTGATCAAATTAGAAATCCCGCCAGGTCTGTATAAAAACGGCACCGAGTACCAGGCTGCTGGCCGGTGGACCGATGCTAATCTTGTGCGTTGGTTTGAAAACACACTCAGACCTATCGGCGGCTGGCAGACAATGTCATCAACGCAGTTTAGTGACGTGGCGCGGGGGATGCATGGTTACTTTGACAACTCAAATAACCGCCGCGTGATAGTGGGTACAACTTCTAACCTTTACGTGTACGCAGAGGGTGTAAGTCAATCTAACATAACCCCAAGTGGTATCGTTACTGGCCGAAATGATGCGGCATCACAAATAGGCTACGGTGCACAACTTTATGGGGAACATGCCTACGGCGTCGCCAGACCTGACAACGAACAGTATGACCCAGTAACTACCTGGACTATAGATAACTTCGGTGAGGATGCTGTTTGTTCAGCAACGACAGACGGCAAAATCTACATCTGGGAGAACAACCCCAGCGCGGTGGCAACTGTCCTGACTAACGCCCCAACGTCCAACCAGGGGGTGCTAGTGACAGACGAGCGGTTTGTCATGTGCCTCGGTGCAGGTGGAAATCCCAGAAAGGTCCAGTGGAGTGACCAAGAAGCTGCCACGGTGTGGACCCCGGCAAGCACCAACGCTGCCGGTTCCTTGGAAGTGGCGTCAGACGGCAAGATCAGAGCCGGTATTGTTGTGCGTGGCCAGGTTCTCGTTTTGACAGATACGAGCGCACACGCTCTCTCATACGTCGGAACGCCGTTTTATTACACCCAGGAAACAGTAGGATCTAACTGCGGAATAATCGCTGCGAAGGCGGTTGCAGTGACAGGCACGGCTGCATTCTGGATGGGGGAGAAGTCATTTTTCAGATATGACGGCGGCTACACGGTTCCGATCAAGTCTGATGTGAGTGATTTCGTATTTAATCGCCTTAATCAAAGTCAGCGTAGCAAAATTTGGGCGGTTATTAATGGCCAGTTCAACGAATGCTGGTGGTTCTATCCATCATCATCCAGCACAGAAATCGACAGCTACGTGGCCTACAACTTCGTTGATGACACCTGGACGGTTGGCTCATTGGCCAGGACCGCGGGTTTCGATGCCGGTATCTTTATCGATCCTATCTGGGCCAGTACAGACCGCTACATATATGAGCATGAAAGCGGCTTTGGTTACGACTCTGCAACGCCTTTTGCAGAGAGCGGGGCCATTGAGATCGGGACCGGAGAGCGCCTGGCAGATGTCACTGAGTTAATCCCAGACGAGAGCAACCTGGGTGATACCTCTGTGATTTTTAAAACTCGTAACTTCCCGACTGCAACGGAGACAACGTCTAGTTCCTTCACTATGGCTAACCCTACCAGTGTCCGGCTTACTGCACGGCAAGTGCGAATTCGTGTAAGCGGCGCAAGTGCCAGTGATTGGCGATATGGCAATCTGCGACTGAACGTCCAGGCGGGATCGCGGCGATGAAACTGTCCAGACCTCTACCGACTTACGATGCCAACCAAATAGCCAGCAACCAGTTTCAGCTGGAGAGCGCTGACAGGCAAAACCACAAGAAGGAACAGACCGTGGAGATCGGTAGTGCCGACCTTGTTCTAACTGCTCCGAATGGCACGCGGTACAAAGTCACCGTGGACAACAGTGGCAACCTTTCAACGAGCGCAGCCTAATGGGTGTTAAATTCAAAAAGGAAGGCGATTGGGCCGACGGCGTAGACTTTAGCACCGCATTTGATCCAACAATCCCAAGCGGTCCAAATTCTATCGCGATCCCTGCTGGTCAGACACTAGATCAATTCCTGGGAAATCCTGGGCCTCCAAGCATGGATACGCCCGGTGGAGGAATGAATGCTTACAATCCATTTCCCGCTAATACCGGATATGCAACTGACAGTGGCGTGGCTGCTTACGACATGTACGCGCAGCAGGATGCGGAAAACCAGATGGGCGGCTTTTCGCCTGTTGTTCAAAACACTGTCGCCAACGTCTTTGACAATCGAGCCAACAACAACGCAAGAGGCGGTTATACGCCTGTCGGTGAAGACATCGAAGGCCAATACGGCTTTGAAGATCTAGCAGCGCAGCCAACAGCTGATCAAATCCTCAACGACCCCAACAGGACAAATGAGCAGAAGGTCGATGAACTTTACGATCTATACCCAGGCCAAGCCCCTGGCTTAATTTTAGGCCGCGCAAATGAAGCCGAAATGACGGCACAAGGCGTATCAGACAGCTATCGGGACTTCCCGGTTGATGTGCTGACTACCATACTCCAAACGATGGGAAATCAGGGCAACCAGGACGCAATAGATATCTTGGCTCGGAGTAAGCCGATTCCTCCAAGCAATCCACCTGGGAACCAAAATGGCAACCAGACCGGCAACCAAAATCCGGGAAACGATGATCCCAGCACAAACCCCAACGTCATTATAGGTGGTAACGGTACGAATGACGGTCAAACACCAATTGACGATACTCCGAAGCCTGATGAGAACGGGCAATGCCCGGTTGGTTTCCAAAATGTAGATGGGCAGTGCGTGGCAATTATCCCGCCTGGTGACGTCGATGTCGGCGATGATGATCCCCCTCAAGAAACTTTTGTCTGCGGCGCAGGAACTCTTAGAGAGGGCGAGACAGTAACCTCGCTTGATCTTTGCAACATACCGAAAGGCGATGACCCACCGGCTTTAGTGTGCCCCGTTGGCACTTTGCGCGAGGGTGAGACAGTCACTTCCCTTGATATGTGCAATAAGCCTAAAGGTGACCCACCACCCGAAAACACATGTGAAATAGTTGGTGGCGTGCAGTACGTGCGTGACGCCAACGGTGTTTGCGTTCCCCCAGGGGGTGACCCAGGCGGCGGTCCATATGAGCCAGATGACGACCCTCCCGGCACAAACACCACAGTAGTTCCAAAAGTAACTCCAGAAATTCCAGCAGCAGGTAACAATATGGGCTTTGGCGATTTTCAATCGACATTCGAGCGAAACACAGAAGCGGACCAAGAACTGAGGCGACGCTCAATGAATCTGCTGGGCTCTGGCCCGCAAGAGTCGTTGATGCAGCGCTACAATCAAGGGTTGACGCCTTTTTCCGGTCAGCGGTTTACCGGGCTCAATCAAGATCAAATTAACGCGAATGAGATGCTGCGCGGCAATGTGAGCGCGATCCCAGGGCAGAATATATTTAATCAAGCCACAGCCGCTGCGCAAGGGCTTGCACCTATACAAGCAAACACGATCACCGGGCCTCTAATTGATCCAGAAGCGATACAAACTGGTGGCAGACAGCGGATTCAAGACATTGTTGCCCAGCAGTTCGCTGGCACTAATCTGGCACCCTACACCAACCCTTACGATCAGCAGGTCGTCGATGCGGCACTCAATGACATTGAGCGGCAACGTCAGATGGCCTTGCAGCAGAATGCGAGCCAAGCAACCCTGGCAGGGGCATACGGTGGTGATCGCGCAGCGCTGATAGATGCTGAAACCAACAGGGCGGCTCTTGATACAGCTGCGCGCACAGCGGCGAGTCTTAGGCAGCAGGGCTTCAACGATGCAGCGGCTCGGGTTGAGTCAGACGCCAATAGAGCAATGTCAGCGGCGCAATCTAATCAGGCTGCAGACCAACAGACTGTTCGCGACGCCCTGAGTGTTGCCTCCGATAACCTGCAGGCCAATATGAGCCAGCAGCGAGCGGCTGATACTGACACTCAACTGAATCAGATACGCCAATCCCAGGCGCTGCTCGATGCCTTCGGCCAGGGCAGTGACATATATCGCCAGTATTTGGGTGACTTTGTGGGCCTCGGCGACAGGCTTGATGCGCGTGACCAGAGAGAACTGGATTTTGATTTTGGCCAGTACCTGCTCGGGCAGGAATTTGACCAAGACCAGATCACGAATTTACTGAATCTTATTCAGCGTGCACCGCAAAACACCAAAATCACCGACAGCGTTGATGCTGGGGTGACGGGCGATTTAGCAGCACTCAGCAATATCTATAATATCGGAAGTGGTATCTATGATTTTGCTAGTGGTATTGGTGGCGCTACGCCCACACCAACTTCCGGTGGTGGTTTAGTTGGGAATTTGGAAAATCTTGGTATAGATACCTCAGACATGAGTTTGGGAGATGTCTTATTGGCTGGTCTTGGTCAGAGGGGATATTAAAATGGCAGAACCTATGAACCTTTTCAGTCGGATCGGTAGCACTCTAAACCGTGCTAACGAGGGTTTAGGAGGGCTTCTTGCCTCAATTGGGCGCGCGCAGGCGCCTGGTCGTAATTTGTCCGATGCGCAAGCGCGAGGTTTGTTCGGAGCGCAAGCGGCTGGGACACAAGACCAGTATTTACAAAATGTGCGAGCGGAGCAGGAATTACAGCGCCGACAAGATTTAGCGGCGCAGTTGATGGCTCCTGAGGGATTGTTAAATCAGTCTAATTTCGCTTCGGACCCACAGCGAGCAATGCTTACTGAAATGTTAAATCAGGGCGATACCATGAGCGCTCTGCAGGGACTTAGTGGTTTGGAAACGGCTTACAATTCCAAGCAAGCTATGCTCCAAGCGGCAAGCCAGATGGGCCTAGACCCTGGCACCTTGGCGATGCTGGGTAGTATGGACGCCGAGTCCATTCAGACTTATCTGGCTGCAGAGCGTGATCGGTCAATAACGCAGGGTAGAACAACCTTTGACCAAGCTGACTCGCTGCGGGATGAATTCACGGCCCAAAGCGAAGGATTTGAGGAGCGCGAGGACAAGTTTGCGCAGATCAAGAAGTTCAGCGAAGAGCCGTCAGCAGCGGGTGACATTGCAATGATCTTCGCTTACATGAAACTGCTTGATCCTAACAGCGTTGTTAGGGAGAGCGAATATGCCACAGCAGCTGCAGCAGGCCCGTTGGTCGATACGCGAACCAGGGGCTTATACAACCAACTGATAAGCGGTGAGAGGCTGCTACCCTCGCAACGTGCAGACTTTATGAGGAGGTCAGCTGACCTTTACAGGACAGCGCTAGACGGGCAAAGCAGACGTATTGAGCGGTCCACAGACCTCGCTAGCAATTACGATTTGCAATTCGATAGGGACGTTCTCCCAGGCGTTGGGCCGCGTTTTAGCGCGGAAGACTTAGATTCTATAGATTATCGTGCGATTGCCTCTAGGACTAGTACAGATGACCCAACGATGAGCGCAGAAATTGGTCAGAGGGTATTTAACATTAATGCGCAACTGGCAGGCGAAGCAGCGCTTATTCTGGATGGAACCGATCCGCGAGACATTAGTGATTTGGGTTTGACGGAAACCGAAGCGAACAATTTGATTGATCTCGTTGCCGATGCAGCAGTCGCAGCCGGAATTGATTTAGGAGAGTAGCGATGGCACCGCAAACTAACGTAGCAAAACTGGCGCGTTACGCACAAATGACGGGAACTCAGCAGGGCAATGACCCTGGGTTTGAGTTCAGTACCATGATTAGCAATATGGGCCCGTCACTGCGTAAGAATATTGGCGATTTTGTCAGTGCAGTCACTAACCCTATCGATACAGTGACTGCCATGGGTAAGACCGCCGGTGGATATATGGGCAAGGCCGGTATCCCAATGTTAGAAAATTACACCCCATACGCTGATGCGATGAATGACTTTTTCAGGCAGCGCTATGGCAGCACTGACGCATTCCTAAATACCGTCGAAACCGATCCGGTAGGGGCTCTTGCTGACCTATCGACTATTTTCACTGGCGTAGGCGGTGCGGGAAGGGCAGTCACCAGCACTGGGGGCACCGCAAACCGTGTTGCCTCGCAGATTTCTCGCGTGGGCAATGCTATTGATCCAGTAAACCAATCATTTAACCTGGCGCAAGCACCCTTGGGAGCGCTTATTTCAGAAGGTACCCCACAAAACATGTATGCCTCTGGGGTAAAGCCCTCCAGCACCCTCACTGCTAGTGAGCGGGCTAACGTTCTGCAAACTGGTTTAGATGAAGGAATAATGCCAACTCCAGCAGGTGTTAGGAAATTAGATGATCTAATTTCAGGATTTGGCCGACGAGTTGATCAACTCATTGCAAAATCAGAATCAGAGGGAAGGGCTGTTGATGCCCTGGTGCTTTTTGATGACCTAGCTGACTTGGAGAACACGATATCGACAGAGCCACGTCTAAATAGAGCGAATGAGTTAGAGGCCATCGCTAAAATTCGCAGTGAGGTGGCTGATTCGATTTATCGTACAGATGATATTGATGCGAACACGCCCCCTAAATTGATGACCGCTAGAGAACTGCAAGACCTCAAAAGACAAGCCTATGCTGCAGCAGACTACGGTTTCAAAGCCCTAGAAAACCCCATGAGCAATCAAGCCAGACAGGCTGTCGGCCGAGGTGCACGCCGGGGTGTAGAAAGAGCAGTTGATAACCCGGAACTGACAGCACTTAATCAAAGGCTTGGCAGTTTACTAGAGGCGCGACCTCAAATTGAGCGCGCATCTGGTGTCACTCAAAATCGTAATTTCATCAACCTGCCAGGCTTGCTTGGTGCAAGTGCTGGCTATGGCGCAGCGGGTGACCCGTTCGCTGCGGCAGCGCTTGGCACGATGGGAAGCCTGGCTGGTCGTATACCCCAGGCAAAGATGGGTATCGGACTAAATAGGATGCGCCAGATACCACGAAGACCTATGCAGTCTTTTGGTGGACAGTTTCCTGCACCGTTCCGAGATACAGGAAGAGGTCTTATGTATAGTGGTAGAGCGCAAGAGGGTATGCGCAATCGTGGCCTAATGGGCCGCTAATACTGTATCCTCTGCACCGGTTTCTGCACCGGTTTTGTCGTCTGTCAGCGACTTTTGCTGTCTGCGAGTGTCTGACAAGTGTAAGTAAAACAAACACTTATATCAGGCACTCATGGACAGTAAAGTACAATCTAGGGTTTCGAAACCCCTAGGGGACGCCATACATTTCCGAATGGAAACAATGGCTTACGTGTTTTTGAGTAATGCTTGCACCGGTTTTGCACCGGTTTCTTGTTTCACCCGACCACACGTAGGCCATGATTTGGCACCGCAATACCTTCCAAATGTGATCGATCTTTCTTACCGCTGTACCCTCTTATGAAGTGCGCGTAGGTGCTCTGGAAAACGCCTACACCGTGCCCTAATTCCATAGCGCACTCCGCGTGACTATTGTTCTGACTAATCAACTCAGAGGCTCTGGTGTGCCTAAAACAGTACATATCGCGTGGTTGGAACTTTTGACGTTGCAGGGCAATGTTTTTGTCCGCGTGTAATTGCTTATGTAGCTTGTAAAGCGGCGTTCTGTCTTTCACAGGATTGCCGTCTTTATTTACGAATAAGAAGTCCCCGTATTCAAGATTTTTGCAATATGCAGCAATGTGCGGCCTCGCCCATGTCGGTATGTAAACGTGACGATTTTGCAAAGTTTTTGTTGTATCGATCCCCTTGGCCTTAACTTGTCGATAGACGTACAAATCTTCCCCGCCCTCGATCAGACAATCAGTGCTGAGTCCCAATATTTCACCCGTCCGCAAACCGCAAGCAAATCCAATCACAGCCATTAAGTGAAAGTCACCAGGTCTGTTAAAGGTATAGCGTGGCGCAGCAGCCAAAAGGATACGACGCTCTGGTTCCTCATATTTATCCACAGGCAACTTACTTGTCTTTGCGATTTTTATGTCTGACGCTGGGTTCGGCCAGATTGCGTGTTCCTGAAAAACACCGCGCAGAACGATAACCCGATTTGTCTGCTCACTGCGAGAGTAGCTGCTGCCGTCTGGTTTTTCCCAATTGCTGATTATTTCTTTTACTTCAGCTTGGTGGATTGATCCTAACAATCTGCCCTCAAAGTGGGGCAACCAGATGGTGCGAAGCATCCTGGTGGTTTTATCGATTTCAACTGTAAATCGTTGGGCATGCAGATAACGCTCCACGGCAACTTCAAAACGCATGGTGTAAAAATCATTGCCATGATGCCCCGTTTCGCTCTCTGCGATTCGGACCTCTCTCAGCTTCTTTGCTGCTTCAATATGCCTTGCATTGTTTGGTGAGTACGTGCTGGGCAAGACTTCTTCATTGTTTTGCCCCCATCTGATAACGATTCTATTTCGTTGTTGCCAGACTCCTGTTGCAAGTTTCCTGACGATTCGTTCAGCCATTGGTTTACCTCCCTCAAGTTCACCATTGTTTGACGCCCAATTACTTTGTAATGCTTACCATGTTGCCAGTGACGCTTTCTCCAACCCTCCAAAACGCCATCAGTAATACCTAGATCGGCACAGAATTTCTTTCCTGATACAAATTCCAACTCCATCAGAATTCATCCGACAGCAGATCATCCACGCTAAACTCCTTCGCAGGTGCGGCGGCTTGCTGCGGCGCTTCGCCAGGCAGCGGCTTATCGTGCTGCTTACCTTTTGGCGGCTTGTTCATTATCGGCCCACGGTTCCCCGTGATGTATGTGTTACCGTTGGAGTCCTTACGGATCTTCAGCCCAAAAAAATGGTAGTACCCGTCAAATTTACCGTGACCCTTAAAGTCATCGTGCCATTCTTCAGTCTTCTCTTTGTTCTTCCAGACAGTAAATCGCTCCGAATCGTCAAATTCCTTTTGCATGATTTCTCCTTTTTTCTACGTGTTCATTAACTTCCTCTAAAAACTTCACCGTCTCTGCCAGTAATGCCTCTATTTTTTCTTCGTTGCGGGGGAAGGGGATAACGAAAGTTTGGAACCCTTCCTCCACTCTGGGATCGTGCTGGACGAAGTCACAGCGGGTGGCTCCTGTACACGCCATCTGGCAATGCATCTGCCACTGGTATTCGTCTTTAATAAACTTTTTCCAACGTTCATCGTCTTTTGGCACCTCTTCAAGTTCCAATCTAATCAATTCTGGCTGTGAGGAAATTGAATAGGGACATTTAATTTCGATTAATCGCCCAGGATCGCTCGCCCAAATTCCATCAGGTGAGGCGCATAGATTTTTAATTGCTGGATGATCAATGGCCGCTGGCTCTATGATTAATTCACCCGTGATCCACTCATAGGCATCCCGTGCAATCGGCTCATATTTAGTGCCGTGTGCCATAGCCTCCCTTACAGAAACGGGGAAGGTCTTTTCTTCGCCAATTCCCAAGACCTCATTAATCTTGGTCGTAAGGTACTCTTCACGCGTTTTCAGGTATTTACCGGCACGACCTGGCATGACCTTGTGGACCTCACTTGCAGTAACCTTGCCGCGTCGGTGGGCAAACCACTCCTCGCTACGCTGCTGCATTGAGGCCGTCCGCTAGCTTATGCTTCACCGCATTTGCGCGGTCCTTATATTTTTGGGGCAATTCCTTAATTCGCTTCGTGCGGACTTTTTTTGACCAGTTGGCCGTCAGGTCTTTATAGGTCTGGCTGCTGTTTAATTCGGTTATGAGTTCAGCCAGGATGATTTCGTAATCCGGGTTAGCTGGCTCGACATAGCGCTCCAGTGCACCGTCTGTGTCGTCCGGGTCTTCCGTAATAATCATGTTCGATAGAATCAGCAGGTTATATCTGCGCAGGTAGGTCTGCGCCGCGCCGACTCTTTGGCTGTCGGTTGGGTCAAAAAGTTGCTGACTGCCAGTTGTTTGCTCTGTTTCATCATCAACGGTTAAGGCTGTCGAAATCCGATAATTAGTGTGCAGGTACTCGCCGGTGACTTCGTTGAAGATATCATCTGTACGTTGCGCGTGTCGCACAGAGACTTCTGGATAGTTCTTTTTCAGGTGTTTCTGGATCTGCTCCAGTGACACATATTTGCTTCTTTGCCCATCAGCTGCTGGTTTAAGTTCATCTCTAGCTAATGCCTTCAAAACGTCCTCTAAGTTTCTTGATCCTTTCTTGCTCATGTTTCCTCCTTGAATATCTGCGTTTGGCCCTCGTGCAGCAACGAGTCCGCTAATCTATCCAGTTGCGGTTCCGTGGCGATCCACTCCGCTCCTGCCCAAAGGTAGAAGATAAGTATAAAAAGTATCGCTTTATATGTCTTGTTAGTAACTTGTGTATACATATTGTATATGTGTCGGGCAAATTTTTTTTAGATGTCTTTCATAGATCCGATAACCACGCCTAGCACTGTCATGTCCTTTTTGATCTTCACGAACTTCACCGGCCAGTCAGGGTTTTGATTTTCGTACACCCCATCGCCCAGGTATCTGGCGTAGCCAATCTGCCCTGACTGCTTGAAGCACACCATCTTGCCTGTACTGGCATCTAGGTCGCGATCAACCACGGCTGTTGACCCTCCAGCCAATTCTGGCGCGTTCGCTTCAGATGAAACGCTGTACGCCCAGGTATTGTCGCTATGTTTTCCGGGCCAAAAAATCTTTCTTAAATTTTTGCCGTTTGTCTCGATTGCTTCTTCCACATCCACACCTACTGCATAGTACACGTCGCCGGCAAGACCATTTACTTCAGCGGTGGCATCATCGAGTAATGCGTCTGCTTCAGCTGCTAATCTTGGTGACCACTCCGCAAGCTGCACTCCCATCAGCTTGCTAAATTGAAGTCCGCGCTTCAGGCTTATTGGATTTCTGCCATTCACCATGTGACTGATTTGCGACCTGTCGGTCTGCATTTGTTCAGCCAATTGCGTGTAAGTGAGTGGCTGATGCTTAATCCAAGCTTTCAGCACGTTGTGTTCCGATTGCCCCATCTTGGTGCCTGCGTGTAATATAGGCAGCGAGTATATCTGATATATCGCTGTAAATATATAATCGGTACACTAAGGCAAATCTTAACAAAATTATCTGACAGGTAAATCGACCAGATCGGTATGTTGTTACTCTATAACAGTCACAACAGAAGGAAAATCCGACATAGGCGGAATTAGATACAAATTGTATGTATTCCTATCTAGAATATCTTAAAGCAGAGTGGCTGAAATATAAGAACGTTCACAAAACGTCGCAAACTGCTGTCTCTGAAAAATTAGGATGGGCGCCAGCGACGCTCGGCCTTTATCTGTCAGGCCGACGGAAAATCAAAAATGAACACGCAGTTCAACTCGCTAATTTATTTAATGTCCAAGTAAGCAAACTGGTTCCTGATCTTGAACTTTCGGTGGTGCGCGACGTGAATATTGTTGCGACAGCCAGCGGTAATGCACCTCTCCACGATACGAAGAAATTGCAGCTTCCGAAGGGAAGCATAGGTATTTTCTGCGATATTCCGATAATGATCGACGGCGCTGCGTTGGCAGTACCAAAAGGCGTTACTCTAATTGTCACTGAGCATACTGAGGATTCTTGGGATGATCGATGGCCGCCCATGGAACCCAAATATTGGGTTGTCCAAAGTAAAAAGAAAGTAAAAATGATCATGTCAGCTACTCGCCCTAGGCGCAGGCAGGGCGAAACCGTGTACCATTTGCACCAGGCATTATTTATTTGAAAAGCGTTTAAGAGAAAGGATCAAGCGATGCCCTGCAGATTTCCATTTGACCAATAAAGATACAGACTGTATGTTTAGCAAATGAGCGACAAAATTTTTAAAACAAATCTGCGCAAAGTTTGCCGTAAACACAAGATCAAAGCGGCTGACATCGTTGCCGCGACAGGGCTGACGGACTCGCAAGTTGGAGAAATTTATAACCCAAACAGCCGAACGCAAGTTTCTTTAAACCACGCTTACACCATCATCCGGTTTCTGCGCGAACGGACATCCTCTATGGTTAACATAGATTATTTGATGGATGATGAGCATTTTAGAGTTTACAGCGAATATAACGACAAAATGCTTGTCCACTTCAAAGAGCGCAGAGAGGCACTAAATTACTACACCATAAACCTGCAGAGGCTGCAGGCCGAGCAGGATGATTTTCTTGAATACCTGTCGGACATCCGTGATGGCTTAGAAGTTTAAAAAAATTTGCTCAAGCAAAGTATAAAGAGTATCTTTTCTGTGTATCTTATATCGCAAAGGAATTGCAATGGATCGCAAGTACCCAGACAGCTTCATCAAGCCAGAATCACTAGAAGAGTGGTTAAGGGCGAACAGCCGCACGCACGAGGAAGCGGCTGATCATTTCGGCTTTCAAAAGATAACTATTACAAAATATGCCTCGCACCCCACCCGCGATATCGGCGTCTGGGGCCACAAGGTTTGCGAAACTGAGGAACTAGAAGTTCTGAGTTTGCACGTCAATGGTCGCATGGTCGATTTCCCGCACCCGCTAAAAATCATTGTTACAAAAGAGTTAAAGCCACGCGGGAAGATGGAGCGTGTTTAACGCCGAGCATATAGCGCAGATCATTGGTGGGCGCAGAATCGGCGAGGGCAGGTATCGCGGGAAATGCCCTGTGCACGGCAAAGAACATTTCTACGTGACTGATGGTGAGCAGGGCACGATGATGTATTGCCATGCAGGCGCAACGTTCTCTGAACTTTGTGAGTCTCTGGGTATCAAGCCCACTGACTGCTTCCCAGGCAAATACACGCCGCCTCCTTACGACCCAAGTAACGACATGACCACTTTGACGTTGGCCGTTGCTGATCTGAAGAAAGGGAAAAGTCTAAGCGCGTCCGATATAGATTTTGTAAAGAAAGCAAAACGCAGACTCAAAGAAAACAACAATTGGAGAAACGCAGTTGAGTTTGCAAAAAGTTGTTGAACTAGGCGATCCCATCGCCGTGGCTTTTTATTCTTTCCTCAGTTTGCTTCCTGACGGTCAAGCAGTGAATGCGAAAGAAGTAATGAGCAAATTCAGCATAGGACGCAATCGATTTTATCGTGCTAGAAAGTTGCTGTTGGCACACGAATTGATAGCGGAGGAAAAGCTGCATGATGAAAGTGGAAAACATGCTGGGGTGCGTTACAGCGTTCCATGTGAAACCACTCGCCGTGATGCTGAAAACGACAACGCGGAAGACTTGGCACGTTCTATGCAATTATATAATTATTATAATAATACTGAACATGTAATACATGATCATGTAATACATGATCATAATAATATTAATAATAATAAAAACACCTCACCGCTAGTTCAAAAATATCCATACGGCTTTGAGCAAGTCTGGACCACCTTCGATGAAACTCTTGGAAGCAAGGGATCGAAGGCAGAAGCCTTCAAAGAATTTAAAAAATTAAAACTAACCGACGCTAACGTGGACCAGCTGTGCACGATGATTCTGTCCGAGGTAACCCGCAAGCGAACTGACCGGGAAGCGGGGCAGTGGGTTCCCAACTTTCCGCACGTTTGCCGCGTGTTAAAACGACGAGAGTGGGAGACTTGGGCAGAATCATCACCCTCTGCAACGTCAAGTAACGAGGTGTACCTGTGATCCCCATCGATAGAATTTCTGTGAGTGAATTTGATCAAAAAACGTTGGATGGTGTGTTGGCTGAAAAAACACAGCACCGGGTGCAGTGGCTTGATCGGCACGCAGATAAAATTCTAACTGAGAACACAGAGAACTCAGCACTAATCGGAACTAACCTGCCTTGGGAGAAGTGTGCTGGAAAAGTTGTTCTGCAGGAGGGCTCTGTCTCAACTTGGATAGGAATCGACGGACATAAAAAATCGAGCGTTTTAAATCAGATCGCTGTGTTTGCTGCCAGGGAGCAAGTAGTCGGCATTGCGAGTTTTGAAATGGACGTGAGGGCACTTGGCCAACTGATGGTGAAACAAGCCTACGGCGCCACTGAGCCAAGCCGCGACCTTGTGCAACGTTTCCTTGAATGGTCAAAAGATCGGGTGCTGTGCTATGACCACGTCGGCACAGTAAAACCGATTGAGGTCTACGCCTTGATCGTCAAAATGGCGCGCGACTACGGCGCGAAATTTATAGTGATCGACTGCCTGCAGATGATCTCGGGAGTGTGTGGAGACAACGAGCAGGAGCGCGCCCTGATGTCGATGCTGGTGCAGTTGGCTAAGGGCTTCAACATTCACATCGCGCTCGTGCACCACGCCAGGAAGCCAGAGAAGGGTGGTGACGAGTACATGCCTACACGTTTCGATGCCCTAGGCTCCACGTCGATTTCTCAACTCAGCAGCATCCTGGCTATCGTCTGGTCTGATAAGAAAAAACAACGCCTGCTGGACCAGCACGAACTTGGCGTGGAGTTGACGCCAGAGGACGAGGAGTATCTGCAAAGACCGGATACTAGGATCACAATTGCTAAGAATCGGCACATCCCTTTCGAGGGCGTGATCGCGCTGTGGCAGCACCCGTCGAGGCAGTTTATCCCCTCGCCGAGTAAAGACCGGATGCACTTTGACTAATGGAAGGACAGCACTGGCAGATTTCTAAGACCCAACAGCTGCCGTCGCTGCATCGCGCGATTGAGAAAGCGCTTGATGAAAACGGCACCCTGGTAGTGCAGATCTGGGATGGCAGGAAGCGAAGCGACGGGCAGAACAAGCTGCAGCACGCGATGTATCGTGAGATAGGCAAGCAGCTATACGGCGGCGATTGGAGGTTAGCGAAGCGGGAATGCAAGCTGACCATTGGGGTGCCCATCCTGCGCCAGGAGTCAGAGCAGTTCAAGGATCTTTACGACAAGGTTATTGGCACTGGAAAGAACGCCAAGATTGATCACCAAACAAAACTGGAATTCATGGAAGTGTTGGACGTGAGCAGTGCCCTAAGTGTCTCCGGTGCAAACGAGTACATCGAAGGCATATACAGCACATATGCGGAGAAATTTAGCTGGTCCGATTTTGTTTCGCGCAGCAAGAAGGAACTTACACGGCAATGAAATTGACAGTAGAAATTGAGGATTCAGAGATCGAGGAGTTGCGCGATCTGATCGAATCATGGATTGAGCGAATCGAAGATGCCCTCGAAAAAGCGCAGTACGAAGACCACAGCAAAGATCATTGATGATTGCGCTGTGCTCATGCAGAAGCTAGTCAGGCTGAAGGCTGCTGACCACAACGGTTTCTGCAAATGCGTGACCTGCGGCAAGGTGAAGCACTGGTCAGAAATGCAGGGAGCCCACTTTATTGAGCGTGGGAAACTCGGCACAAAAATCATGGAAGAGAACATCCATCCGAGTTGCCAGTGGTGCAACATGATTGGCGACAAGCACGTCAGGTGGGTGAAGGAGGCATACAGTATGTTTATGCGCGACATGTACGGCGAAGAGTTTGTGAAGGAAATGCTGGACCAGAGCAAGCAGGTCAAGAAGTATGGCAAGCAGGAGGCGCTGGACATGCTTGCGGACCTGAAAGCCAGGGTCAAGGAGCAGGAAGAGCAACTGAACTCGCTGCGGCCGACCAATGAAGAAAACTACTAAAGAAAAAATTGATGACCTGTTGGACATCTGGATCGACACTGCGCGCCAGGTCGAGGTTGGTTGGCCAGCTGCATCAATGCTCAGCAAGTTCATCGAGTATCGTGGCAGCTTTCAAGACAGCCACAAACCTGCAGGTTTAGAAATTTATGTCGAGAGGCAACAGACCAGGCACGCGAAGTTTGCAGACATTGACTTGGCGCTGTCGGAACTCGATGAAGAAAAGGCTATGTCGATATTGGGTAAGCGGTACTACCAGGGCTTAACTGAACGCGGCAAAGCCTACACAAACAAGGACCGGGCAATTAAAGTCGGCCAAGGTTTAAAACAGTTTGAGAACAACTGTTCAGCGGCCTACAGGCAGCTAGCAAAGACTTTGGATCTGCTCGAAAAAAGATCAAAATACACTACATATTCTTAGTGTTTGCGATTACAGTTTTGGTAACGTGGACCTCTGCCGTCCTATTTGTGGGCAATCCCTCTGGCACGTCCACGGCCTCTCAGAACTCTCCGACTATGCAAAAAATTATCGAACTCCTGAAACGCCAGGAAGGTTTGCGGCTGCATCCCTATCCTGATGGCGAAGACCTATCGATAGGCTATGGACGCAATCTGTCGTCTGTGGGCATAACCGAAGAAGAGGCAGAGCAGCTGCTGTTCAACGACCTTGAGAGAGTGCTGGCAGAAGTTCGTGACCGATATGAATACTTCGATGGGCTGTCTGAAAACCGGCAAGTAGCGGTGCTGTCACTAGCTTACAACCTGGGTGCAACACGCCATGCGTTATTTCTTAACCACCATGCGAAGATGGCTGCAGAGTTATACACCGAGGCTGCGCAAGAAATTTTTCCAAATAGCCGCTACGCGCAGCAAGTTCCTAATCGTGCACGAGAACTCGCGGAGATCATTGCCAGTGACACCTTGGAATTATGAAGCGTACTGTGAGCGTGTCGTAGACGGCGACAGCATAAAATTCGTAGTGGACCTCGGCTTTGCAGTGAGCAAGCGCGTCGATTGCAGATTGTTCGGAATCGACACGCCAGAGATGCGCGGTGGTACAGACACAACTAAGGCGGCTGCAAAGTTGGCCAAAGCGCGCGTTGAAGAAATCGTGCCCCCAGGTGCAAAAGTATTTTTGCGCTCATTAGAGCTCGATAAGTACGGGCGCAGCCTGGCAGTTGTTATCACTGGCGACGGTGACGTGGTGAACGACATTCTAATTGATGAGCGGCTTGCGGTTCGCTACGACGGCGACAACAAAGACCAGATAGCCGAGGACCACGCCAAGAATTTAAGCTGGCTACAGGCCCAAGGTAAAATCTGATGGCAATTCCTGCAGCCCTGGCGGCGCAACTCACGCCTGAACAATTAGCAGCACTAGAACGTGCCACCGGCCCTGGTGCGTTTGGTCAATATCCGCAACGTATTCCCCAGCAAATGCTGCCTTACAGGCCCAGCGTGACGGATCGCGTCGACATGGGTGCATCCGACTTGTTTGGCAACGACCAGGCTGGTCGCAGACGCCAAGGCATGGTCAACAGGTATGTGCAGAATCTTACGCCGTTGCCAGCTGCAGATGTGTTTGGTCGAGCGGTTCAACAGTACAACTCGGGCGACTATCTAGGCAGCGCAATAAACACGGGTTTAGGCGCGATGAGCGTTATCCCCATCGGGAAAGGCCCAGCAAAGGCAGCGCAGCGAATCGCAAGAGATCGTGCGGATATGGGCGTCTCACGCAGTAGGGACCGGATCGGGACTACTGGCCAATACATTGGAGCGCCGCAGGGCGTTAATACACCGCAGAAACTGCGCGCAAACCGCGATGCATATATGGATTTGGTTCGTGAGGGCGATGCGGGAAGGAACTGGTATCAAGACTCAAGCGAGTTCATATCTAGGGTAACGCCTGATGATGAGCGGGCCCAACAGATTGCGAACATAACAGGGATCACCAGCGCTGGAACAGGCGTTGATCCAAACCTTGGCTTTACAATCAAGGGTGTGAATCAAAGCGCTGCAGGCATGCCAGTGCGTACCGGGCGGTTCCCGAACAATCAGTCAGCGCTGATAGAGCAGACGCTCGCCGGCCAAAATCCTCCACTAGGTCCGAAGCGTGAGCCTTTCGCTCAGAATCTGGCGGTAAACTTTCGTCCTGACCTTGCGCGATTCCCCGTGCACGATATATGGCAAGGCCGCGCGTTTGGCTACCAGGGCAAGAAGGGTAAGCCGTTTGATGAGGGTTTTAGCCCCCAGCAACACGCCTTCTTAGATCGAGAAACCGACGCAATCATTGATAGGTTTGCAAAAGAGGGCGAGCAATATGACCCGTTAAGTGTCCAAGCTGCCGCGTGGACAGGAGCCAAAATTCGCAGCGGCGAACTTGACCCCAGCGATGCTGCGAAACATTACGGCGATTTCGCAGAAAAATATGAAGCGGCAGGCACGTTCGAGCAAATACCTGGAGCGGGAACGGGCATGCTGGAAGGCATTGTTGATGCGCCATTTGGGCAGCGGCAAGATTACTCAAACCGTGTAAGTTGGAATGACGGTAGAGGCCGAGACAGTCTATACAGCGCCGCAGGGCTAATGACAGAGCCCAGCCGCGACGCTATGGGCGCCTTTACGCCAGCGAGCGGTATCACCGAATTCAACCCGGCAACGGTAGCCAGGCCGCTGACGCAGACAAATAATCAACTGCTTCAGGCTGATCGACAGATCTTAAATGTTACTGAGGCTGCCCGGGCGTTTGTAGATGCGCAAAATGCTGGCGCTTATCACCGCGTGATACCAAGCGGCCAAACTAAGGCTGGAGAAAGAACAAGTCTAGAAATAGACCTGCAGCGTCCTGTGAGCCAGCGTGAACTTGATAAACTTAATTCTATTGCCCAGAGCCAAGGGTATTTTGCTGTGGATTACGGCAACGGTGTGCGCTTTATCAATGACGCATTTGAGTCGCCGATAGGCATCCAGCGCGCAGAAACAATGGGCAAGACACCCAGGTTTGGCACAGATGAACTGAAACAACTACAGCCACAGATACTTGAGGTTGTTGGAGACGCTAATATCAACCGCGTGAAGATAGATAGCGGCTACCTAGATTACGAAAGTGCGCTAGCCAAAATTAACGCAGGATCAGGAATGGCAACACAGCAGTTCCTTGATTACCTTAGCGAAAACGCCACCGTTGCAAGAAACATTGAGCCGAGGTTACGAGCGAAGGCAGCGGAAAATCTTCAACGAGACGCTAACTTTTCTACCCAAACGGGTATGTCGTTACGTGAAGATATCCAGAATGCTCGCAGAATACTTGCGGATACAGGTATTGAGGGGCTCAGGGACGCTCTGGCGAAGGGGGCTCTGCTTCCTGCAGCCGTTGGTGCCGTGCTTCTCGGTACTGACTCAGGATCGTCAGGTTCGGTGGGGGCGGGTCCGGTATAGGATTGCGGGGCGGTGCGTGTCGAATCCACTTATCGATCCAGCCGACCAAAATATTTCTATCTGATTCCACATTTACCTCTTTAGCATTACGCAGCAAGTAAGGTGATAAATCGCGAATGGCGAATTCTACAGAGACCGACAAGCAGAAGAAAGGTATTGGTTCAAATACGCTCCGACCAGTTGCGAGCCAGAGAGTTGCATCAAATTAGTCCTGACAATGGTTGATTTCGATTAGTTTGCTACGCGCCTCGTAGTGTCCTGCACACCCTGCAGTTTCAGCGTTCATTTGCGACGCTACTCTTTGCGCGTGAGCTAAGCTTTTTAAGCCCATGGTAGTTTCGCACGGGCGAGCTGGAAAATCCTTGTTGGGCGCGATGAAAGCGACGTAGTAAGTGTAATTATCCATTTTGATACCTCAACTACCCTTGAATGGTTGTTAGATTAACATGAAGTTGCGCTAACGCGCTGTGTACGCCCTTTGAATCCTGGGCTATGTATGCCTCCAGGGCACGTTTTGCCGCGCGCTTTGCCTTGGCTCGGACCTGGTCATCGTGTGGATAAGCGGCAATCGCCCGATACGCCTGATTTATCTGATCTTTCGCGTCTTCCATCGAATCGCTCCCTCTGTGACTGTTTGTATACGGTAAGTATATAGTACATATATCGCCATATACAAACTATACTTTAGGAATGGATGAGGACAAGCGCAAAGAGTTAGTTCGGGAGCAGGCAGCGCTGTCAGGCGGCTGGGTGTCGTTCCCATTCGACGCCAGGTGCAGCCGGTGTGGTTATGACTTCCTAGGGCACCCGAACAAAGAATCAATTATTAGCGGCTGTCCTCAATGCAACCGTAGTTTCTGCGAGTGAGAGCCTATTACAACGAATTTGAGCCCTTTGCGGCGCATTGGCTGCGCGAATTGATACGTGAGGGGCTTATACCAGAAGGGGACGTGGACGAACGCTCAATCACGGACGTGGAGCCTACGGACCTCAAAGATTACACACAGTGCCATTTTTTCGCAGGGATTGGGGGATGGGCATATGCAACTCGACTTGCTCGATGGCCTGACTCCAGACCCATCTGGACCGGATCGCCGCCCTGTCAGCCTTTCAGCGCAGCTGGGAAGCGGCTCGGAACAGAAGACGAGCGACACCTCTGGCCTGTCTGGTTCGACCTCGTGCGGGAGTGCAGACCTCCAACAATTTTTGGTGAGCAGGTTAGCGCAGCGATTAGGCACGGGTGGCTCGACCAACTCCAAGAAGACTTGGAAGCAAGTGACTACGCCGTCGGGTCGGTCATTGTCCCGGCTTCAGGTGTCGGCGCCCTGCACAAGCGAGACCGGCTATGGTTCGTGGCCTACTGCCGCAGCAACGGATCACAAGGGTGGTTATCAAGGCGGCAGGATCAGGAACGGGAAGTGGAGCGTGGACAGGCTCGATGTGGCAGCGCAGCTGACCGCTTGGCTGACTCCGACGACCTCCGATATGAACGGAGTGAGGAAACTGGATGGCAAGCGGAGCGGCGGTCTGAACACACAAGTGCAAGCGAACACGTTGTGGGGAACTCCAGTGTCAAATCCAGCGAACGGTTCACCGGAAGCCTTCCTCGAGAGAAAACGAAAAGCGGTAGCGAAGGGCTCAAAAATGGGAATTTGTTTGAGCGACATTCAGATGCAAGCGAAAACGGTGCCGTGGCCGACAGTGACAACTCAGGACAACGCTCAGATGGCGGGCCAGCACAGCAAGACCAATGGGACAACACTTGGGGGCGCTGTCAGGCAGTGCAATGCAAAGACGGAAAAGTCCGCGCCATCCCAACTGAACCCGCGCTTTTCCCTTTGGCTGATGGGATACCCAATCGAGTGGGCATTCTCAGGGGAGCGGGTAACGCCATTGTCCCGCAGGTCGCGGCAGAAATCTTGAAGATATTCACATGAAACCACGTAAAGGCAAGGCAAAGGTCAAGGTGACCGCGTCGGGCAAAAAGGTCTCATACGGCCAGGCGGGCAAGGCCAAAGACGGTGGACCTCGCGTGCGCCCAGGAACAGCTAAGGGCGATTCCTACTGCGCCAGGAGCGCAGGGCAGATGAAGGCGAGCCCGAAGGCCGCCAAGAATCCTAACAGCCCGCTACGGCTGTCTCGGAAACGATGGAAGTGTAAGGGGACGAAGAGTGCCACGTAAGAAAGGCTTGTACGCCAACATTCAAGCGAAGCGAAAGCGCATCAAGGCCGGTAGCGGCGAGAAGATGCGTAAGCCAGGGAGCAAGGGCGCTCCAACGTCTAAACAGTTCAAGGCCGCGGCTAAGACCGCGAAGGGGAAGAAGAAGTGAAGGGTAAGCATTCCAGAGCTGGGCTACACGGCGGCAAAAGGTCAGGCATGCCATATGGCAAGAAGGCGGCTAAGAAGACAGCTAAGAGGACTCCTAAGCGCAAATAGAACCATAAGCAAGGAACGCTATGGATTATGTTGAGATAAAGCTAGACCTGTCAGAGATGATGGACGCGATTACCGCTGGGGCATTCAGGAACATTGAGTGCATCCGCAACAACGCGACGGTGATATATGGCCAGGACGAGTCAATGACCTGGGACCATAACATCGAGGGTGCTATGGGCGAGAAGGCGGTGGCCAAGTACCTGGATAGATACTGGCAGGGCAAGGGCCAGATGCGCGGCGACGACGTGTCCATCTATCAGGTCAGGGCATCAACTCATGACAACGCACACCTGGTACTCCATGAGCGTGACGCTAACGATAAGTGGTTCTTCCTGGTGACAGGCCGCTGCGGCGACTACAGGGTCCACGGTGGGATCATGGCCAGAGACGGGAAGCGGCAAGAGTTCTACCACGATAAGTTCCAGAAGGGCAGACCAGCATACTGGGTGCCGCAAAGCAGTTTATCCCATGAGTACCCAAACGCCCGAGGATATTGCGGCGAGTGTGGTGCCTTCATAACCACTTAGGAGTTAGAACCCTATGACAACCCTGAAAGCAGCGCTTGAAGCGAAGATAGCTAAAGAACGCACAATGCAGCGTTACATAGACATTGAGTCAGAGATCAGCAAAGCGATTATTAGCAGTGCGGCTAACGCGGCAAACGAAGACGGAAATGCGGCGATGAAGCACTCTCAATCTGTACTAAATCTAAGTAACGCTCTAAGTACACTTAGAAGGGATGTATTTGAATAATCAAAGCCATAATCTTTGGAATCATCCTAAGCACTGTAGTGGTGTGTCACACGCTGTAGGTAGAGGCAGTGCAGCATTAAGCATTGCACAGTTCAGCATTCAGCAAGTACTACTGGGGGAGGATATTTCTCTGTAACAGAGAATCTGATCCCCGAAACGCGCGCGCGACGATAGCGCCAGGGCATGCCCGAATCAAGGCATTTCCAGGGTCGCGAACCACAAGATATAGGGGTCAGTTGTCAAACTCAGGGCCAGTTTAGGCTAAGTCATTGATTTATAACGATTCACTAATTCCAGTAATAGTTATTACCGGAAATAGCGATTTTGAATGACCCCCCCCTTGATCACAGGTCGCCCCTATACATAGAAATACACCCACACTGTAACTCCCAATGCACTCAAAAATTCTCAATGCTGCGCGTTTCTCAAAAAGCGCTTATTCATCTGTCCGCGTACCGGGAAACCTGGCGCACAAGTTCCACAACAAGTGGACTAGTTCGACTTGGTTTTACCTTGAGGAGGATGACACTAACTGGATCATCCACCGTGGTTCTCAGCAGCCCCGCGACGTGGTGGTGGATTTATTGGCTTACCCGCCCATTCGGCATTTGGGCAACTGGGTCCACATGGGATTTGGGTTAGCGCACAAGTCCATCCAGAAAAATTTGAAAAAAATTTTGGAAAGGGTGCAGAAAAACGGGAAGCCGTTGATTTGCACGGGTCATTCGTTAGGTGCGGTCCAGGCTGAATATACCCATCTGCAGGCTGTTCAACTTGGCATTCCTTCAACGTTATTGGCGTTTGGTAAGCCCAGGGGTTTTCTAAAGCGATCTAAGAAGCGTTTCCCGGATCAGTCGGTTTGGAGTGTCTGTTCGGGTTCTGACATTGTCTGCCGCGTTCCCCGCCTTGGCTTTACGGTTGGGTGCAGTTCCCAGAACTTCGTTTTGCTGGCGAACAATGGTGACACCTACGTGAACCCTGATCATAAGTTTGTTGAGGATGATTTTTCCTACAGGGACATGGTGTCGGACCATTCGATGGATTTGTATTTGAAAAGGCTAAAGGAGTTGGCGTGAAGAGACTTATTTTGCTGTTACCGTTTTTACAGGGCTGTGCTGTTGCGGACATGGTTATTGAGAACACTGCTGTGTACTGCAGCCCCCCGTATGTTTTGGCTCGGAGTGCTGCTAGGAGCGTGGTTACTTTGACCACTGGAATTGCTGTTGTTGACACCTGTGAGGCTTTGGAGGTTTTGGATGGCGCAGCCACTGACGAAGAAGCAACTTAGGCTAAAGACTCAGAACGCGACTTTGGGTGA
>Ga0181563_10001288_pt1 | contig 24893 bp, 15 predicted proteins | sample 011ome_25_FD_133759 | JGI IMG/M metagenome (GOLD analysis project Ga0181563, IMG submission 133759) | Coastal salt marsh microbial communities from the Groves Creek Marsh, Skidaway Island, Georgia - 011512CT metaG (megahit assembly) | ecosystem: Environmental > Aquatic > Marine > Intertidal...
TCGGAAACAGCGAAAACCATCGTAGAACACGGCCGCCTGCATCAATGCTTTCTGGCTTGCAGCCATCACGCGATTCAAGCCGCTCGCAAAGTGCATCCTCACATCAAACACTGCAATATGGATCGTCAATCCAATACGCTTCAATATGTCGAAGAAACGATATCCATTCAGGCCGATTTTATTCAATTGCTCGGCGGAACGTCAGTCGATCCGCAGAACGTCACTGCGGCAACCCGAGAGGGAATCGCCGTCAACTTTTGCTGCAGCAACTCAGCAGATGTGATCGCGGATTTATTTGAATCGGGCGTGCAATTCCCCTTGGTGGATGACGTAGAGAAACTGATTCGAACGGCCGAAGAGCTTGGAATCCCTCGACTAAAGCCAACCTACTAACAGCCCTCGACGCGGGAACGCCCCAGAAATCACAGCGAATCAGAAATCGCAGCGAATCAGCAACCAACACGAATCGCCCAAATCTCTGGTTCTTACCCCAACCTTGAACGCTTCTCACCCACTGACGGCCCTTATCTCTGAGACCATTATTCCAAAAGGGCAGACTACCCCCAAAGTGATGAATCAAGCCAAGAGGTCAAGCAAAAGGTCCCGACATCATCACGCAAAGCCTCTGAGAAAATTTTTGCCTTAGAAAATGCGGCAACTTCGGTAGCCTTGATGGATAATTCAACGTCATGAGCGATGAAACTATAGAATTTGAGCTAACCGAACAAGACTTCCTGCGTCTACTAGTCAAACATGAGGCGACGCTGCGCGCCTACGCAAGAAGCATCGTCCCGAACTGGACGCTTGTTGATGAAGCGATCCAAGAGGCGAGCGTGGTGATGTGGCAAAAGCGAGACCAACTGCGAGACGAATCCGGCTTCGCCCCTTGGGCGAAAGTAATCTTGCGATTCAAATGCTTACGTCAGATTGAAAAACTACGTTTTGAACGTCCAATCCTAAGTGACGCAATCATCGCCACACTGACCAGTCGGCACGAGCAGCAAGACCGTACCATTGATGAAGAAAAAGTTTCTGCTTTTCAACAGTGCTTTCAAACACTATCGAGTGAACACCAACGCCTGCTACTGGCACCGCACACTCCGAACACCTCGCTTGCAGTTATCGCAAAGGAAAAAAAGCGAACCGCGAATGCAGTATACAAAGCAATGGGCCGACTTCGGAAAAAACTATCCTCTTGCATCAGACAACGACTCGTCAGCGGGAGCATGTCATGAAAAATCCATCTGAACTCATTCTGCGTTACCTAGATGGTGTTGCTACTGAAAAAGAAGTCGCTCAACTTGAAGAGCAACTTCGAAACAGTCCCGAACTTCAAGACGCATACCTCGAATCAATTGAACTCGATTGCCTGTTGAAGCACGAGGCTCAAAGCACGCACTCAAACGGCAGCTTTCCGGAAGCTAAAATACTCACCGAAAAAAAACACTCAACCAAAACCGCCATCCGATGGATACTTTCGGTCGCTGCGATTTTCGCTCTCTTTATTATTTCGACAGCGGGAAAATGGACAGTCACTCGCAGTACCAACGCGGCCACACCATCACTCGGCGAAGTCCCGTTCGCAAATTCACAAACCAACTCAACGCTCTCAAGTGCCGCCGCGATTGGCGACATTTTGACAGTTAAAAAAGAATTAAATTCTGGAGCCAATATTGATTACAGAAACGACGATGGACTCACCTCGTTGCACTTGGCTTCTATTTATGGACACAGTGAAGTAGCAATCTACTTGATAGAAAATGGCGCCGACCTGAATCAGGTAGACGCTTCAGGAAATACAGCCCTTCACATTGCAGCATTTCTGGGTCGATGGCTAATCGTCGAAGAATTGCTCGAAGCGGGCGGCAATCCAGAAATCCGAAACCGTGATGGGTTCAATGCGGACGACCTCGTTGCGCTTAACTGGAACCCAAACCTAGAACGGTACTATCTTTACCTCGAAGAGACTTTACAGTTGGATTTGGACTTCCAGAAAATCCGTCAGGCAAGGCCACGAATTCGAACAACCATCAATCAATTCATGCCCGAACGGGTGACCGCTGGAGTTCTAGACGAAACAAGTACCTTGGTAACGACCACTGCGAGAATGCTAGGAAAAAGTCTCGCGTACGCGAAGGGGGAAGATCATTCACTGGGATTGTCCACTGCGAGTTTTGCGAGTTCGGCGATGTCCGGCAATCTGATTGGAGCAACCTTTGCTCGGGTTATTCCCAATCGGACACAGGGTAGCCCACCATCGGTTAGCCTCGTTCAAGCTGCGAGAACAGGCAATATCGCAGCGGTGAACCAACACATTAAAGCGGGTAGTGACCTAAATCAGAGAAATGACTTTGACGAATCAACACCGATTATCGTTGCCGCAGCTTTCGGAAGAGACGATGTAGTTCGAGCATTAATCGAAGCCGGAGCGGATCTTGCAGCAACTAATAACCAACGGCAAACCGCGCTTCATGCGGCCGCATTTTTCTGCCGTCAGAGCACCGTTGAGATGCTCATCGCAGCGAAGATGGACTTGGCTGCGGTCAATTATCAAGGAGAGACAGCTTACGACATTGTTGCCAGCCCAATGACAAAAGAGCTACGCTATGTCTATCGATACATTTATGGCCTGCTGAAACTCGACCTCGACCTAGAGAAAATAGAAGCCGAACGAGAAAACATTGCAAAAACCTTATTTTCTCATCAGCAGAACTGAAACAACTTTGATTTCTAAAACTACTTGAACTTTGATTTCCGAATCAACAAGGCATTGTTGCGATAGCGAAATCATTGCTCACTCTAATTTCTTTTCTATTCTTACATAACCATCCAATTCCAAACTCATTCTTTCGAGTACGGCACGAGCAGTCAACGACTTGCAAAGATTCGTCCACTCGTTGGGATCTTCTAGCAGGTCATAAAGCTCTTCTGAATCATCGGCGTAACGGATATATCGAAACCTGTCATCGCGAAGACTGTAGTTACCTTGATCAAAAAGCGATAAAGAAGATCGCCGATCTATTTGTGATTGCACCTCTTGCATCAGTGGCACCATCGAACGTCCATCAAGACCATCCGGCGAGGGAACGCCACAGAGTTCGCATAGGGTTGGATAAAGATCGATAAGATTGACGGCTCTTTTGCAATCACCACCGATATCGTAGGCATCCGTCGCTACATCTTTCGCAGGCACAATCACCAGAGGTACTCGCGTCGACCGCTCCCATCCAGTCCACTTACCCCAATGCTGCTTTTCTCCCAGATGCCAACCGTGATCGGAAAACAAAACCACAATGGTATTGTCGGCGAAATCGCTGTGATCCAGAGTGTCGAGCAATCGACCAATCTGACCATCCACGTAAGTTGTACAAGCGAGATAAGCCTTCACCGCTGCTGACCATTGCTGGTTCTTCAAGACTGTCGAATGCAGACCTGCGGTATCAGCCTCCAATGCCCAGCGAATGCCTGATGCACTCAAATCGGTAAGGTCATCTTCTCTTGTCACTGGAAGCGTGACTGACTGGCCTTGAAATCGCTTGAAATAATCCTCAGGTGCAAACAGAGGGATATGTGGTCGATAATATCCAACCCCAAGGAGGAAGGGTTGTTGAGGATTCATCTCGGATAGACGCTCAATCGCCCAATCTGTGATTGCCGTGTCGCCCATCGCGTCATCTAGTACCGTCAAACCTCCCCAATCAAATGACTCACCATCGGGCTTCGCTGGATTCCGATCGGATGGCATCCGGTTCAAAGGCAAGACAACCTTTTCGCCCGTCGGCAAAATGGCTTCATGATAAGGATTGACGGTACCTTTGGTTGGCAGCTCAGTGTCTCGATAACGAACACCATCCTTGGTAAACGGACTCCACCTTTGCTCGGGATTGAAGGAATCGTCAAACATCAGGCGATTAGCAACACCGCTCGAATGCATTAGCTTTCCAGTACCAAAAGTCTGATAGCCTTGTTCCTTCAACCATCTCGGTAAAACATGAATGTCAGGATGCTGTGAAAATAGTCGCGGACTCTTGTTGTTCCAAACACTAGTACGCCACGGCCACTGCCCTGAAAAGATCGCAGCCCGCGAGGGATTACAAGCCGTTGATGGACAATGAGCATTGGAAAACAAAATTCCTCGCCTCGCCAAACGGTCAATATTCGGAGTAAGTGCCTGCGGATGGCCGCCAAGACAACCAACCCAATCATTGAGATCATCGACAGCAATCATCACGACATTGGGGGTTCGTGATGGATCGACGACTTGCACAGGCAGATCGTCAGAACTAGCTGATGATCTCATTCCGCAAACGAGAACAATCAAACTGAATACCAAACGGCTTCCTGCTCGACGATTCATTGACCCACCTTTCTCTTTGATCATTACGGCTGACCCCATTGCGTGAACTCTAAAAAAAAACGCAGTGCTCAACCAAACGGTTGGGGCACTGCGGAGATGCTGGTTCAACGAACAGCGTAAAAAGACTAACGCTTACGCACTTCGATCACATACTTCATCAAGTCATCCCAATCTTGCCGTGTCTTCAGCTGCTTTGCCAATCCAGCAGGCATGATTGAAGTTCGTGACTGAAGAACTTCTTCGATGTCATCTGCCGGTATCTTGATCGGCTCAGTCTGAGCTAGGTTTCGCAGCACCAGCTCATCATCATTCTCAGAGACTCGAACACCCGTCAGGATCTTTCCATCCACGGTGACAACGGAGACCTGTGCAAAGTCCTTATCAATACGCTTTGAAGGCCTCAGCACCGAATCAACCAGTTCCTCAGGCGTAAGAACCGTTTTCAAATCTGCAAGCTTAGGACCGAGTGCGGCTGCCGCACCTGTGGGAGGATCATGACACGCAAAACAAGCTGCTGCAGACTGGTAAAAGACTTTCTTACCACGTTCAAAATCTCCTCGCTGCATTGCAATCTGTGCAAGCTCCGCAGAATCGGAAGCCAACAATTCATTTTCGAGCTCGTCGTTGGAAAATCCTTCCGGATCGATGCCAATGTCTTTTAACATCAGCTCTGCCTCGAGCGGATGCTCCACAAGCAACTCGTCTGGAGTCCAGAACGTTGTCCGCTCAGCCGTAGCGGCCCTCACTAGCTTCACCGTCTCGGGTGAAATCACAGAAGAACTGTTACCCCAAGTGTTACGAACAAAGGTAAGAACGGCTGCTAGTTCCTCGTCATTCAACAAATTCTTGAAGGCGGTCATCGGAGGAACACCCCGAGCAGGGTCGTAAGTTTTCCCATTGACCTGCAGTTTACCCCACAATCCATGGAGCGCCATTTTCACTAGTCGCTCCTCACTCCCGTTCACCCACGCGCTTCCAACCAGCGATGGATACACCAATCCGTTACCCTTTCCGTTGGCAAGATGGCAAGTCGCACAGTGTGATTCTCGCTGATAGATCGTGGAACCAAGTTCATAGACCTTTTGATCCGCAGGGCTGAGTCGCTTAGGTGCGTCATACTTGACCAACTCAATTTCAGCAGGAGCAGCAAAACCGCTGGCTCCGGTCGCATCAACATTGAACCAAAAATGCTTTACCGTACTCGCTGCCATCGCTGCGTGCCTAACAGTCGAGTTGAGAAGTTTGTTAAGCAACTCTTCGTCTTTGACATTATGCTGCTGATGCAACCAAAGAGCTTCCAGCAAGTGATGAGACTCTAACTCATCGTTGGGATCAAAATCGGCAGACCATTTTTTGGCCGCAGCGATCACCTGCTTTGAATCACGCTCACTTAGTTCAACCCGAGTTCGGTGACGAATGCCGTTGATAGGGTGCTTTAGATTCTCAAGCAGATTTTCGATTGATTCTCCCTCAATCGAAACAGGCTTTTGCAGCGGACGATCCTTGACCGAGACACGGACGATTCGACCGTGTTGATGGTCACGGTTGGGGTCGCGAATATTGTGTTGCATGTGTCCGATGATAACGTTCTGCCAGTCCGAAACATACAACGCTCCATCTTCACCAATCACTGCGTCAGTCGGCCTAAAATTACGATCTTGGCTGTTCAGCAACTCAATTCCAGGCGTACCCCATACCTCACCGAATTTTCGAGTTTGACTTGCGGGGTTACCACCACCGGCGATCTTGATATCGACCGCTGCAACCAGTTTGTCACCATTGAACAATTCAATCTTGCCATTATTGAATCGATTCTCGAAACCACGGCGATTCCAAACCTTGAACTGCGACACCTTCACAGGACTTTTGAACTCACCACTCATCCAAGGATTTTGCTGGGTGTTGGTGTGAGCAAAATTGTCTTTGTTACCGTCAACTAATAGGGAGACTGGAAACTGACCGTTGTTGTACTCACTCGATTGTTTGAGCGACGCGGTTCCGGCAATATTCTTACCACCACTGATGACCTCGACTTCTGAAATATTCATCTGCTGACTTCCCTTGACACTCAAGCGAAAACCAGTGATCGGCTGTTCTTTTAATGCAGGATGATTGACCGTAATCAAACCACCATTCTGAGTGATCGAAACATTCTCAGAAGCATTCGGCTGTTCATCTTTGCCTTCGTCCTCGTTCCCCTCGCGGTCAAGGTCATATTGCTTGATCCCCAAGAAGCCAATCGTGTTACAAATCAGGAAGTCCTGCTGCAATTCAGCCGGAAAATGCTCGGATGACATGATTTCATTTGCCGCTACGGGACGAAACTCTTTCGTCAGCAATTCATGCATCTTGAAGCCGCTACCCTCCGGGCGAACCTGGTACGACCTTCCTCCGGTTCCGTCGTTGGCGTAGCAATAACCCCAATAATCAAAACTGGTTCCGTGGGGATTCGGAGAGTTACCGGCATGCGGTGTAATCACGAACGTTCGTGGATCAAACCGATACATCCCAGAATCACCCATGTTTAGGTTTGGCTTCCAAGGCGATTCGTGGTTATGAACCAAGAAGATACCGCTCTGCCAGTAAATTCCTCCGTCAGGACCATAGACAAGATTGTTAGCAGCGTGGTGGGTATCTGAGGTGCCTAGGCCCTGCAGCATCACGATTCGCTGATCAGCAACATCGTCACCGTCAGTATCTTTTAAGAAGAGGAGATCAGGTCCCGAAGTAACCAGAACTCCGCCCCCCCAGAACTCAAACCCGAGTGGATTGTGAACATGTGCGAAAATTTTACGACGATCAGCGACCCCATCGCGATCCGTATCTTCTAGGATCATCAGAGTGTCGTTCATCTCCTTGAGTGGTTCCCATTTGGGATAAGTATTCCAGCACGCTGCCCATAGACGCCCTCGACTGTCTACTTGCATCTGAACAGGGTTGGCCAGGTCAGGAAACATTTCTTCAGATGCGAAAACATTGATCTGGTAACCATCTGGGACGGTAATGTTCGCAATGCTTTCCTCGGGACTCAGGTACTCGACCGTACCTTCTTTTTCCTTGCTAGAGCTCCTACTGCCTCCGCCAACATTGGAGACCACTTCGACAGGCGGCGGGACGTTCGCATCGCTTGGCTCAAGCTTCTTACCCGCAGCAGCTGCCCAAATCACTGAATCTCGGTTTGCGGTCATTACATCAAGCATCTTCAGTTCATGCTTGAGAACATCAGCGTTACTTTGCCCATCGACAAAGGTTAAGGTTGATCGACCACCCCAGATATCATTTCCATCGGTCGCACGATATCGATTGTGCCAGTGCCAGTTTTTGTCTTCAATCGCCTTGTAAAGTTCTTCGACGCTCGTGCTCGCTGGTGCGTCCTTCTCTAGCAACGCTTTGCTGACGATACCGGCCAGTTCACGGTATCCATCTGCCGAAAGATGGATACCATTGAGTGTGTACTGCTGGGTGCTACCTGCAAACAGCTGAAAAGTCGGCGAATACAAATCGATGAATGTCGCGCCCGATTCGACGGCAGCGCGGCGAGTGGCCTCGGTATAAGCTGCGAGATTAGCGTTTAACTCGGTGCCTTCTGGTAAATTAGGGTTGCCCGTATTTTCGTAAGCGATCGGGCTAAAAAGCACGAAGCGGGCATCGACACCTTTCGCCGCTCTTAATTCTCGATAGCGATTTACCATCTTCACCAACTCAGTTTCATAAGCGTCGGTACCATCAGCACCTCCGAATGACTCGTTGTAGCCGTACATAATGAAGACAACACTAGGCGCAACGTGCTGCAGATATTCTTCGTCGTTGGTGAACCCTTGGTTTCGGGGCCTCTTGTTGACCATATCACCCGCGAAGCTCATGTTGCGAAAACGCACATCGAGCCCCTGCAGATTCGATTGAAGAGCGGTCTCCACCCAAGGACTGTGTTGCATTCGATCAGCAAGACCGTTGCCAAAGATCGCAACAACATCATCCTTTTTGAACTGAAAAGGTTCTGCCTGACCGATCACTGCCATCGAGACAACTAGCATTAGGCAGGGCACAACAGATGACTTTCTGAGAACCGACACGGTATTCCTCACACTCAAAGACATATTCACTACCGAAAATTCCTGTCACTGATTCGCCTAATTCCGGCGCCTAGTAAAATCCGAGAGGACATTGGAACAGTGTTGACCGCAGGCTGCAACATCTGAAAACCGGCCACTCCCCCCTCGATTGGTAGAAATCCGCGATGCACGAATCAAGATGACCCTTACGGAACAAAAATCATTACCGACACCGAGTATTTTCAGTTGCACCCTGCTTCCAAAATGGTTCTCGGCAAGCGAGATACCGGACGAATCAAAGCGAGAGACCACCGAAATCAGGGCGAGGGGGTAGGAACATTACTGAAATTCCCCAATCCGCCCGCGACGGATTAAACCGCAGCTACCCCAAAATCGAAACTTAACGCCGGCATCCTGTCGATCCAACTAACACAGTTGCGAAATCAAACCTTGACGAAGAACCAAGGTTGCCGCGATTAGACCCCTACAACACTGCGCCACGTATCTGCCATTAGCTGATGTCCCGCAGCAGAAGGATGAACGCCATCCCCCGCTAACGTGCTCGGTTCGGAACCGGCAGCAACCGCGTCGTCAAACATCGTTTGAAACGGCACCCAAACTGCCCCCGCTTGCTCGGCCACCTGCTTTGCAAACTCGCGTCTGCGATCGAACTCGGGAAACCACTTTGATTCGTTCTCTTTCACGGTTCCGCTCATCAAGACGAACGGCTCGCAAACGACAATGGTTGTGTGGGGAAGCCCCTCTTTCGTTCGCTTTAACAACGCGGCAAAGCCATCTCGGTAAGTCTCAGCGGTTCCCTCATAGCGACCATTTAGAGCGTGCCAAATATCGTTCACGCCAATCAGGATACTTAGAATGCGAGGTCTAATCTCCAAACAATCGGCTTGCCAACGCCGATCTAAATCGGGCACTTTATTCCCTGAAATCCCTCGATTATGAACTTGAAGATCAAGGTCGCTGTAATCTTCTCGCAACGATTTTGCGATGACATTCGGGTAACCTCGACCAAGCCCGTCATTGGCAACTGGATTTTTCTTCTCTCGCCCTGCATCGGTGATCGAATCACCTTGAAAAAGGATGACATCACCTTTGTTGAGCTTTAATTGGTCATCGGCAGCACACAACGACTCACTAGAAAACCCCGCAACCAAACTCGTTGCACCAACGCCAATCATAAAGGATCGTCTTTTCATTCAATTCGTCTTTCAACACCAGTGATGACAAGTATTTTGTTGGTTTGTTTTGTCAAACAACCATCTATCGGTCCCGTTCTTTGCTCTAACAGAAATGCAAATGAATTGGTCACAAGCCTCAATTCGATGCATCAATTAGAAATAGCGTCTACCACTCGTCAAACAGCGAAGAACCAAACTTATACGCTCACCGAGAAGTAGAAGTTGATCTAACTTTGTAACCATCCCGGATAGTTGACGCAAGTAAAATCACACGCGTGAAATGAACAGGAAATCACGATCGGGAACGGATTTTTTGAACCTCCCTTTGACTGACGCACGAAAACGCGTCAACCAAGACTCCTACCCGCTTCGAAACTGATATCCTTATCGTCGAATCAAAGACTTCACGGATTCACTGAGACACTCCTTTTCGTTCACTAGTCATCTGAATTCGGCTAAGCAGTGAAGCCTGCCACCTCACCCCAAACAGACCCGAGCTTGCATGAAAGTCACCCGACGCAGACGATTCATTGCCACATTTACCATTTTGGTGACGGTAGTCTCGAACCTTGTATTGGCTGATGAAAAATCAGCATCACCCACGACACAGGACATTTATGAAGTGGGCAAACCGCCGCAATCTCTCAATAAAAGCGGATTCTATTCGAAACATGTCAGTGCCAATGGATACCCAATCATTAGTTCCGATAAGGTCAGCGATTACGCACTCAAAGAAGTTGCTTATCTTATTGACCTGATGCTCGCTAAGCGTCCAGACGTGCGAGAAGCAATGATCAAAAGCGGGTCTCGAATGATTGTGATGGCATACAACGAGTACACCACAGACGTCCCTGAACACAGCCACCTTCAACCGAAGGAATTCTGGGATGCTCGGGCCCGCGGACTTGGCGGTTCAAAACATGACCCGGTCTGTTCTTGTGCCGAAGAAAATGTCCTTGGCTATCAGGGTGACCCTTATTCAACCGAGTCGATTGTCATCCACGAATTCGCCCACAACATTCATTATCGTGGCTTAGTTGAACTTGACCCCACGTTTGATGACCGGCTCAAGGAAACTTACCAACGCGCGATGAACCAAAATCTTTGGCAGGGCAAGTATGCTTCCACCAATCATGCTGAATACTTTGCGGAGGGTGTTCAATCATGGTTTGATAACAATCGGCCTGCTGATCATGATCACAATCATGTCGACACTCGAGCAGAACTAAAGGAGTACGACCCTGGACTGGCTAAAATTTGCGAAGAAGTTTTTGGTGACACAAAGCTCAACTACACAAAACCGGTTACTCGACTCACCGGTCACTTAACAGGCTATTTGCCTGATAAAGCTCCCGTTTTTCAATGGCCGGAACATCTATTGGAACAAAAACGCAAAATCATCGAGGATGTGCGTAAGCAGGGTAATAACCGCAGCAACACCTATAAAAACTAGAGCCAACTGTGATGCATCAAAGAACTGCCAACGTGTTGACTATTCTCACGTCCGTATTCGTGCCAACCATTCTGTTAGCCGATTGGCCAAATTGGCGTGGAGTGGATGGGTCGGGAACAATCGCCTACGGAGACTTCCCCGCCGCTTTGGACTCAACTCATCTTGATTGGAAGTTTTCACTCCCTGGCAAAGGCTGTTCAACTCCAGCTATTTTCTCAGAGACTATCTACGTCACGGCACCCGAGTTTGGGCGAGATGCGTTAATGGCCGTGGACAAAAACGGCAAGAAAATCTGGTCCGTTTCTTTTGGCGAGGAAAAACCCGGGAAACACCGAAATGGCTCAGGCAGCAATCCTTCACCAACCGTGGATACTTCCGGAATTTATGTTTATTACAAAAGCGGTACGTTAGCCGCGGTGAACACAGATGGCACGATGCGCTGGCAGACCAATCTCGTTGATCGTTTTGGAAACGACACACTTTTTTGGGATCACGGCAGTTCCCCCGTGCTGACGGACAATCATGTCATCATGACGCGAATGCACAACGGGGATTCTTGGATTGCTGCTTTTAACAAAGTCGATGGCAGCATCTCTTGGAAGACATCTCGGAACTACGAAACTCCTACCGAATGTGACCACGGGTATACCACGCCTTTGGTGATGACATTCAAAAACCGAGAATCGATTCTCACATGGGGTGCAGAACACCTGACCATTCATGATGCTCAAAACGGGCAACTTGTCTGGACTTGTGGTGATTTCAATCCAACCCGAAATAAACTTTGGCCAGCGATTGCAACGCCAGTCATTGTGGATAGCACCGCAGTGATATGCTTTGGACGTAATGACCGCGACTTACCGCAGATGCACGGAATTCGAATCGAAGGTGAGGGCGACGTCAGCAAAACGCAACATCGGTGGATGCGTGAGGACGTTAGCTCATTCGTCCCTAGCCCCATCAGCTACAACAAACATGTCTATCTCGTACGCGATCGCGGAGAAGTGGAATGCATAGAACCGCAGACAGGAAGAACCATTTGGAGCGATGCATTGCCAAAGTCGCGTAGCGATTTCTACGCCACTCCTCTAATCGCCAACGGCAAGCTCTACGCAGCTCGTGAAGACGGAATGGTATTCGTCGCGCGGCTGAACGATCAAGGAATCGAGATCCTATCCGCCAATGAAATGGAACAATCCGTGATCAGTTCACCGGTTCCAATGAATGGAAAAATCCTAATCCGCGGTGAGAAAGACCTGTTCTGCTTTAGTGATCGCTGAGCACGATCATCCTCAATTTGAAAATGAACCACGTGCTGCTCAGCGAGCATGTGGCTTACTAAATGGATGCAAAAACACCGTCTTGGTGAACAAGTCGTTCAACCTCTGTGCGTCCGTCTATCACGCACAATCGGAATAATCCGATTTGACTCGATGCCGCAGGGTGGGCAACGGTAACGATTGCAAACTTAATTATCATCTTCCTCGCTAAAAGCGAGCACAAGATTACCGTTATGAGCAATCCTTTCCTATGAAATTGCCTCGGGTTGGCAATGGCACTTGGCAATAGCAAGTTGCACGTCATGGCAGATCAGCGATGCAGGTGCAATCGTTCACGAAGCGGCCTTCCAATATTCCATCCATTGAAAACTTAATCAGCGAACCACAATGAAAGTGGAACAGCAGGGAAAAATATCTACTGCAGCAACCTGCGTTATTTGCTTGGCAATCACCGCTGCGCTAATTGCCGCTTCACAATGGAAGGCGATCGAAACCAACGTCCCTTCGTTTCCAGCATCCTGGACGATTGGTGATCACGACCATGATGATCAAATTCGTCAAAGCACTCACGACGAACATCCCAGCGATTCCGACTCAAGTGATGCCCCCCATGACGATCATGATCACGACCACTCCGATCATGACTCAAATCGCGAATCCACCGTCGTCTTGTCGCCTCAGGCTGTTAAAAACCTAGGCATTAAATACAGCAACCTAATCGTTATTCGTCGCGGTGCCTACACTCGTCATATCGCAATTCCTGCGAAAGTGATTCCGAAACCAGGCAGAAGCCACCTTAATGTCTCGAGCCCTATGACAGGCCTCGTCACACATGTGCATGCCGTCCCGGGGTCAGCATTTCAAACGGGCGAACTGCTCTTTCAAATTCGCCTGACTCACGAGGACCTAGTCAACTCGCAAACCGAGTTTGTCAAAACGCTTGGTGAAATCGCTGTCGAAGAATTGGAGATTGCTCGGCTTGCTTCAGCCACCAGCAGCGGCGCGGTAGCGGGCAAGCAACTGCTGACAAGACAATACGCACGAGACAAACTTGCCGCTCTAGCGAAGGCTCAACGCGCGGCTCTTGAGCTGCATGGCTTGAGTCGCGAACAAATAACTGACATTGAAACGAGCGGTGAGCTCTTGACCGAAATCCCGGTCTATGCTCCCAACCCCGACCATCATCGTGTTGAAGAACTGAACTCTCAAACCATGGTAGTTGAACACCTGAAGTCTTCACCATGCAATGAACTACCAACGGATTTGAATGCTGACGCGAATCTTAATCAAAGCGAATTTCTTGCTGAATCGCCACTGATCATGCAAGAACTTTTAGCACACAAAGGCGAACGGATCGCGGCAGGCGACCCGCTATGCATCCTTGCTAATTACCAGAAGCTCTACATAGAGGGACTGGCGTTCGAGCAGGATATCGATGCACTGAGGATTGCTAAGTCGAACCAATGGAAAGCAACTGCCATTGTATCAAAAGCCAATGGAGAAAAGGATTTCATTACGGATCTGAGCATCTCTCATCTTTCTCATCATATCGAACCCGAGTTGCAAACCTTAGGCATTTATGTGGATCTCGAAAATCAATTGCTAACGGATGAACAGGATAGCCATTCAAGATATGTAAGCTGGAAATATCTTCCTGGCCAACGCCTAGAACTTCAGATCCCGGTTGAGAAGTGGGAGGATCAAATCGTTGTTCCTTCGCGAGCCATCGTTCAAGATGGCGCTGAAACTTGCGTCTTCACTGTCACTGGTAATCAGTTCACACGCACCAGCGTGCACGTCCTTCACCGCGATTCACAAAACGTCGTTATCGAAGCAGATACAGCTCTCCCAATGGGATCACGCATTGCCGGAAAAGGTGTAGAGCAATTACTGATGGAACTCAACAACCAGTCTGGCTCGGGAACGGATCCGCACGCGGGACACACGCATTAACCATCACTTTTCGCAATCGGCCACAATCACCCACGTTTGCATGGCCAGACAAATCTAGAGTCAATCGTTAACGGTCCACCCATTAAAAATCCTTATCTTGCCCGATCGCTTCGGACGCGGCCATCGGCATTCACGTATTTGCATTAAGGCTCGGTATGCTGCTTAACGCGATCATCCGTTTCTCCCTGAAGCAGCGTTTGCTCGTACTTACCCTCGCATGCCTTGTGGTAGCAGCCGGTTACCATCAGGCTAGCCAAACAGCGGTCGATGTTTTTCCTGATCTTAATCGGCCGCGCGTCGTAATCATGACGGAGGCACACGGGATGTCTCCGGAGGAAGTAGAAAGCGCGATCAGCCTACCTCTGGAACTTGCATTTAGCGGTGCCAACGGTGTTGAAACGGTGCGCAGCACATCTGGTGTCGGCATCTCGGTAATCTATGTGGAATTTGACTGGGACACGGATCCATTCACCAATCGCCAGATTGTCAGTGAACGTCTGCAGACGGTTCGCGACCACTTACCTACCGGCATCAACCCAACCATTGCTCCCATGTCGTCCATCATGGGTCAGGTCATGATGGTTGGTATCTGGAGTGATCAGAGTATTTCGGATCCTCTCGAACTTCGAACACTTGCAGATTGGGTGGTGCGTCCCAGATTCCTAACCGTTCCGGGCGTTGCGCAGGTATTCACGATGGGGGGCGGGCGAAAACAATTTCAAGTCCTCGCAGATCCTGATCAGATGCTGAAATTCAACATCACGCTTCAGGATATCGAATCCGCTATCCGAAACTGCAATCAAAATACAACCGGTGGCTATTTGGACGACCAAGGTCCGCAAGAACTCCTTGTTCGCGCAATCGGTCGCATCAAGTCGCTCGATGACCTGAAAAATGTCGTCATCAAAACCAACGGAGAACGCTCGGTTTCCTTACAGCAGGTGGCGTCCGTCAAAGAGGCGGCGCAGACCAAACGCGGCGATAGTGCAGCTTACCAACGACTGCCAAACGGTCGTTTCAGCGGGGGCGATGCGATTATCCTCACGATCAACAAGCAGCCCTCCGCCGACACTCGCGCCATTGCCTCAGAGATCGAATCAGTGATTGGCGAACTTCGTGAAACTCTGCCACCTAACTTGAAAATCGCTGCTCTCTACAGTCAGAAATCATTTATCGACCGAGCAATCGCCAATGTTGTCGAAGCGTTGCGTGATGGCGGCATCCTTGTGGTGTTAATTCTATTTCTGTTCTTGTTCAATTTCAGAACCACTCTCATCACACTTGTGGCCATCCCTCTCTCGATCGCATCGACACTCGTGGTTTTTTCACTTTTGGGTCTATCCATCAACACCATGACATTGGGTGGTTTGGCCGTTGCCATCGGCGAACTTGTTGACGACGCCATCGTGGATGTCGAAAACATCTTTCGAAGGCTAAAGGAAAATCGAAATACTGAATCTCCTCGTCCAACGCTCACCGTCGTGTACGAAGCGAGTCGAGAAATCAGAACCTCCATTGTCTTCGGCACAATGATTGTGACGGTGGTTTTCATCCCGTTATTTGCACTGGAAGGAATGGAAGGTCGAATCTTTGCCCCACTCGGTGTGGCGTATATCGTTTCGATTCTCAGTTCACTACTCGTCTCACTGACGATCACACCAGTGTTGTCTTACTGGCTACTGGGACTCAATTCCAAACCAAAGCGTGAATCAGACAGTTTTGTATTACGCGTATTCAAGTACTTCATTGCTCCGATGATTCGAATTAGCCTTCGAATCCCGGTTGTGATCTTAGCGTTCACACTCGGGGGTGTATGTGTCGCGGGATGGTCGCTATCGAAAATGGATCGCGATTTTCTACCGCCCTTCAATGAAGGTGCTATTCAACTCAACGTCATTCTCCCTCCTGGCACGTCACTTTCGGCCACTAATAAAATCGCAAAGACGGTCGAGAAGCGACTCTGTGAGATAGCTGATGTTCAACAGTTCATGCGACGAACCGGACGTGCCGAACTCGATGAGCACGCTGAGGGTGTTCACATGAGCGAATACATCATTGAACTCGATGCGAATTCGCCCAATACACGCGAATCACAAATCGACGAAATCCGGAATGCGATGGCTGAAATTCCGGGCATTGTGACCGCGGTGGAACAACCAATCGCACATCTCATTTCTCACATGCTATCCGGAGTCAAAGCTCAGATCGGCATCAAAATTTTCGGGGACGATCTTGGCGTTCTGCGTCGCAAAGCCGATCAAATCAAACAAACGTTAGAAACAGTCCCCGGTGTGACTGATTTGCTGGTCGAGCCTCAGGTCAATATTCCGCAACTTAGAATCGAGTTAGACCGCGATCAATTACTCCGGCACGGCCTCTCGGTGGTGGAGGTCAATCAGTTGATCGAAACGGGAATGAATGGAACGGTGGTCTCTCAGGTAATTGAGGGACAACGTAATTTTGATCTCGTAGTAAGATTCAGAGAAGAGTTCCGCGAAGATATTGATCGACTGGGAAGAATTTCGATTCAAACGTCGAGTGGTTATCGAGTTCCCCTCGAATCTGTCGCAACCATTTACCATTCGAGTGGCCCTAACACGATTAATCGCGAAGACTCTCGTCGTCGCGTGGTCATTCAATGCAATGTCGCTGGTCGTGGTGTGGTTGATGTTGTCCAAGACATTCAAAGCGAATTGAAAATATTGACAAACGATTTACCTACCGGTTACTTCATTCAATACAGCGGTCAATTCGAAAGCCAACAATCTGCTTCGAGACGAATCGCGATTCTGTTTGCCTTGAGTATGTTTGGCGTATTCCTACTTCTCTACACCATGTTCCGGTCGGTCAATCTATCGATTCAGGTTCTCATGGCACTCCCAATGGCGTTCATCGGATCAGTGATTGCGTTAAAAGTAACAGATCAATCGTTAACGATCGCGGCGATGGTCGGCTTCATCTCACTCGGCGGAATCGCGTCGAGGAATGGTATTCTTTTGATCAATCATTATTTGCACCTTGTTCAGCACGAAGGTGCACAGTGGGATAAAAAAATGATCGTTCAGGCAGGGCTTGATCGAGTCGCGCCGGTCTTGATGACAGCAATGACGTCGGGATTTGGTCTCGTTCCCCTCGTGCTCGCTGCGGGTGTACCCGGGAAAGAGATCCTGTATCCGATCGCGACCGTTATCGTTGGTGGTCTAGTCAGTAGCACCCTTCTCGATTTTCTTGTGCACCCAGCGATGTTTTGGCTATTCGGAATTAAATCTGCAAAACATGCAATCGCTCACCAACAAACAGCCTCAATCCTCGATGATTAAATCAAGGATTTGTTGGTGCTATTTTGACATCGACTTCAAAAACTGCCTTCTCACGTCTAGTCTAAACGTCCGAGATCCTGCTAGTAATTGATTCCCACCAGCAGTGTGAACCCAAACATATTGAGATCTTTACCAGAGTTCTCGGCTAGTGCTGAACTCGATGCCCCAAAATTGGTTGAGTCGGTCAAAAACGCGTAGGACGAGGCCATCGAGTAGTCATCCGACTGCTCAAAGTATTGGTATTCAAAAGCGGCACGACTGATCAACCGTGATCGGCACCCAACCGAGCGCCAACACTCGAATCCCAATTGCAAACCCGTATGCATTCGCAGTTCGGGATCATCACTGATGGTGTACGCGTAATCAAGAGAACGCGAAACCGTGGGATTACCGTAGGTCGTGCTAACGGCTGACGCTTCAGTGATTGCGCTCGATGACGAATCAGACCACAACCAAGATACCCTGGTGTCCCAGAACATTCCTGCCCCGTAAGTACCACCGTCGCATAACCTTGTAAACGGACGATTTCCGCGAATTGAGAACGTCGGACCGATACCCTCAAGCCGGTTCTTGGCCAACGCGCTGGAAGAAACCTCGACCTGTTGATCATGATAGGTTGCCAAGCTGAATGCGGAGGAATGACCGACGTAATCCATCTTCCTGAGTCCGACGGCAGTTCCCCAATTCACACCTGCCACACAGAACTTTTGAGTCACCTCAAGGTCCAAGGTGCTCAAGTCAACCGACTGACCGGTTGTGTATTGCTCAAATAGATAAGGCGGTTTCCACGAGCCGCTTTCGTACCCACGACTACCATAATCCCAGTAGATCAACTCGAATCCGAACACCTCTCCCTGCAGACCCAGAATTCCTCGTTGGCCGTAGCCAAACGCACCCTCGGATTCAACGCAGTGATCAACATCTGTTAGTAAATCGGTGACTTCTACATGTGATCTTGCGATCCTGCTGGAAGACAGAAAGGTGAATTCGGTCGCAAAGTATAGCCCCCGATCACATAGATTGATTGGCCGAAGCGGTTCCAAACGATCGCTCAATCGATTCATCATCCGATGCCGACGCGACCGAGCGTGCGTATGCGTGGGCGGCGAATTCGTTTCGACCCAAATCGCACTGCTACCATCATCCGAACCATCGCTCGGTATGATCCGTTCTTCAGTCGTTCGCGTTTCTTCAATCGGTTCGGGCAGAACCTCGTATACTTCCTGCTCGCGAGAGGGTGGTGGCAATCGCTGCAGCAAAACAGGTGGAGGAGGAGTTCCACCGCGGGTGACGATGGGCGACGCAAGGCCAGAGCCTAGTGGTTCATCGATCAGCGGAGCATCAGCAATCCGGGCAACTTCCTGCTCAGCTTTAGTGAGCACCGCTTGCCGAACATTGCTGACCTTTTCTGTCGACGAAGGTTCTTCACCTAATTGGACACGCTCTGTTGACGCAGGGCGCTTGCCGATAGCCGGTAACTCAAACGCCGGGGAAGTTTGCCGGAGAGCAACGCCCGAGGCATTCTTCACCACCACCGAATCGCTTGCTCTTTTTTTGGAATTAAACATCTCAGCAAGCGAGTCACCAGAAAGAGTATCGCCAGATCGAGACCCAACGCGAAGATCTCTAGCAGCCTCTTCGTTGCTTAGTACCTCCGCATCGTTGCTCACGAGAGGTGCGCCGATTTCGAGAAGACCGTTAAAACTCGTAATCGGACGATCGTCATCCACCGGCGAGACAATAGGTTTGGTCGAATCCCCTTGGTTCTCTGGCGCCAAACCAGACTGCCCCAACAGCCCTGAACTGTCCTGTGCCGATGCGGGCAAGTTCGCTCCAGCAACGAAAACCAACGCCACTAAAACAGCGAGTACTCTCTTCCCCAAACACTCGTTGATTCCGTCTGAAGAGCGATGTACGCATTCCCAGTTGTTGGGTGGCGATATTCTTTTGCTTCTTCGATTGCTAAGCAATTGAAGAGAAATGATCGAACACACCTCCAACAGTTTAATGCTGGAGCCGCGTCTCACGGATTCCGTTCCGTTGCAACTTGTATTCATCTCAGGGGTTCACTCTACCAGTTAGTTGAAACTGAATGAATTGCTTGCCTTGCAGGTAGCTTTTGGTTTCGATCTCTTGTACCGACAACGGGCTATTCTCTTTAGGAGGCTCTCCAGGTTTGATAACCGCGAGAATTGCGTTCTGCTGCCACTGATCTTCAAAAACCTCAATCAGCTCTTTCTTTTTGCCGTAAATAGGATCGGCAATGTAAACGAACTCATCGTCCATACCTCGAACGACAACAAAGTGGTCATAGTCGTTCACCGTGATCGCAACGACCAAGGGAAGTTTTGATTCGGCCAGTTTCTCAATCGATAATTTCCCGAGAACCGCGGTGTACCCGCCGACCTGCGCAACGTTTTTGAGATCCGTCAGTGTGAGTCCATTCAGGACTCGATCTTGCAATTCTTGGGGACTAAGTAGCTTTGCGATGATCACGAGCAACGCGGTCTCTGAGACATTCTCGCCCCAGTAGTAATTGAGTACAGTTGCTAACGCAGCTGCCCCGCATGAGAAATCTCGTTGCTGCATCACAACGTTCTCGTTACGCAACTGCCTTGCATTCTTGACGTACACCTGTGATTTCAACAACTCGTCGCGATAAGGAGATCGCGTTCCAAAACGCAGTTCATTGAATTCAGATGCCGTCATTTGGCAATGCGCGGATTTCAGATCAGCAACGCCGATGCACACGCCAATGAGGAAACAAAGCCACAGCGTCTTCCCCGTTCCGTTTTCCCGCAAAACGCAGCTAGAAACACATCGTTTGGCTGGCGATTTTCCCCACGTAAAGATTTGCCTTGGAACGGCCAACGGATCTACGATTCGACTAGACTTCGATTTAACCATCAATAAGTCCACCTTATGCCGAATTCGACATCGTTTGCCAAACTGGTCAAACCGAATCGCAAGAACGGTTCGTAGTTGGTACCCAACTTGGATTTATTAGCCTCATTCGGTTTGTTGACCGAGGCTGATAAACGAAGCGAAAAAGGTTCAGACCGGGCGCCGGCGGCAACGTTATCATCAAGTTGAATGCGTCCCGAGGAAGCTCCCGAGAACGAACCGCTTAGGGTGACAAAGGGGTTAATACCGTAGCCAACACCAACCTGATAAAACAATGTGTTGCCTACATCGATGTAGTTACCTGATTCAATTCGAGTTCCAAACGTATGCGTGTATCCAGCACTACCGAATAAAATCAGGGGATCAATTGACTCGGTGATGTTACCGCCCGCAGTGAGCGTCCAGTAGCCAGCACCCAAGGAGGCCTCGCGATCTTGCTGCGACAAAGAGATTTCACCACCGCCCGTTGGTACACTCGCCTGCAAGAAGCCGAGAATTCGAACTTTCGCCTTCTCCGGTGCCCACATCACTCGAGTCAAACCGATACCCAAATCGCCAATCCCAAAAAGGTCAGAATCAGAATGCGAATTGCCCGCGGTCAAAGATTGAGCCGACCAACCGATGGGCAGAGTCAGGAATCCCTGTAGATTTTCTTGCAATCCGATTCGCATCTCGAGGGGTGTCGAAACCAACTGCCTTTTTTGGTTCGCATTGACGACCTGTACCGTATTGGTCCCTTCCTGCAGCAAACCAGCCAGCGCATAGGTGTTGTTATCCACCGAGTACCTGAGGCCGTATTCGAATTGATACTGCCCAGGCTCAAGTAAGATCGATCGCTTCTTTAAAAACGCCGGGGTACGCTGCGGTGGGGGAACGCCTAACTCCTGAGCTTCACCATTTTCACTATCAGAACCGGTTGTAGGCTGCTGATTCTGAACCTGTAAAATATTTGACGGCGATCCAGTTTCAGGTCGATCAATCAAAGATGCACGGCTTGACACAGCTCTGGCAGCCACAGCCCTTTCTGTCTGACGTGAATCGCCGCTTAAAAGACGTTGACTTTTACCTTCATTAGCGTTCACGCTAAAATTTGTCGGCTGATCGAGTGTTGAAAATCCGTCTATCTTTGCTTTCACTTCATTAGTACCAACTCGACTCCAGCCATCCGCATCGCTTTCACTGACATCAGACTTTGGTGAATCAATCGAAGGTTCCTCTATCTGGTGCGGTGACGCGAGGAGTTGGTATTCCGGTGCTTTTCCCACGCTCGCCGTTTCAGACGTTGAAAATTGCATCGGGAATTCAAAAGGGCCTGCAGACAAGACAGCAGAAGGCGTCGCTGGCAGATCACTGGGAGTAACAGCATACGATCGATCCAATGATTGCTTGTCTACAATCGAATCACCTTGATCCGAAGCATTGGGATTCTCCTCGGCATACGAACGAGCCTTCGAGGCGAAAGCAACCTGTGCCGGGTAATCCAGATCGGATGCAGAGCGGTCCACAAAGCCCTGATCAGAAATGATTAGCAGCGTAAGCGAGGCGATTGCAACCAAGCAGACGATATAGATGAGTGCTCGGTTCTGCATGGTATTGGACAATCAATGATAAACGTTCCCACCTAACATCAGTGAGAACAAAACTGCTTGAGCTGCACACACAATGATTTTCGTCAGTTAACGATCAATTCGGTGTCCTGATCTAATCCTGTGTTCCTTTTTTCAAAGTGAATTTTAGGAAGCTAAGGATTTCAGCTTCAACGTATTCGCGACGATCGAATCAAAGATGGACGCGACCGCTCTCTCATCTTCAGTTGCTCCAACCTGCCTTCTCTCACCCTGCGGATTCACAATATGAGAGATGGATAAACCTTGGTTTTCCAAATCCGCCGCTTCATCGGACTCGACAATACCCATCGGTGACGCTGCATCAACCTGCCGGCTCCCTGCATCAACATTCGGACACTTCTCGCCACCGGTTTCATGGGTGACATCGGAGGGATCTGCGAAAGAGTCAGGTTTCTCGGAAACGAAAATTTCACCATAAGTTTCAACCGTTAGATTAGCTAAATCCTCGGCGATCAAATCACGAATTTCGTCATCTTGAATAGCCCCTTCAGTTGGGGTCTCATCTGATTCTCGAACTTGACCGGGCGTTACGAGATGCCGCATCACGGCCTCTTCGACACTGGTGAATCGACTTGGTAGATCATCTTCGACTTCCGCAGATCGCTCTTGCATTTCCTCTTTGTGAACAACACTGGAATCATCTACTCCATCACAAACAGTCGGTTCAACGACGTCCTGCTTGGAGGACGGCGGCGCTGACATAGTCGGATGTTGGTGGGTCGTTGCAAATAGACCAGAAGTATTGAAATTAACTTGATTTCCACTGACGCCCGAGTTTGGAACCGCGACGGGGATGCCGATCTGCATCGTAGGCAAGTAACTAACCGGCCATGGGAAAGACATACCCACCATCTGAGAATTCACATCAGGGTCTGCAGGATTTTTTGATGTTTGTGACTCGGTTGCCTTCGTCTGTGAAGCCGCAGTGTTCGAAGAATTGCCCGACGGCGGATGTGGGTATCCCCATGAATATGGCGGATAGAAATGTGGGGAAGTTGCAGGATAATGTCCCAACGAGACTTGTGGATCCGGATGTCCCCCGTTGGAGAGACGAATCATGCTTCCCAGTAGAACAAAAATAAGCGTAACGCAACCGCCAATCACACAGTACTTGAATGCCTGATACTGATTCGCGGATAACAGCAACTGCGTCTGCTGAGGAGGGCGTGAACCCTCTGCACTGACTGGAGCGTTCGGAATGCTGGCGACCGCACGAATATCATCACCATCGGCAATCGTATCGGGCATTTCATACTGGCCGAATGCTAGAACCACATTGGTAAAAACCAATAGACAGAACCCCAGCCAGCGATCCGTTGGGATCGTTTTTCGAATAATCGATAGCGTTCGGTTTCTTTGCATGTAACAATCGTGTGGAAGCTATCTTCGCTAGCCTAGCATCTTGAATTTCCAATGCTTTCAGGGCGAGATCATGTCAGCGTTTCTCGGTGGCATGCACTAGATCGATTCGCTGAACTATGCGGCGTTGCGATCAACATTTGGCTTGCGACCGCTCAGGAAGTCCCAACCATCCTCGGGTAGTTGACGAGCCAGTGCCAACGCACCCATCGCTCCGGCGAACTTACAGTCGTGAATGCGATTCACCTCGCAATGCTCACCAATGCTCAAGGCTTGACTGATGTACTCATCGAGTCCGTGCAACTGGCTTCCTCCGCCAGCAAGCAGAATTTTGGCGCCATCGATAAAAAAGTCTTCATGATCAATCGACGAGATGTGCTTAGCGAGTCCATTGGTAATCTTGCTGGCAAAACCTAGGCAAGATTCGCGAACAATTTCCGTCACATCAAAATTCCGGGACCGCCCATCTCGCGTTGGAAGTTCGACGACAGCCTGTTTCATCCCGTCGCCCACAGTTCCATAGCGTTCTTTGATCTTTCTTGCCGCTACCGACGAGATCTTTGCTTCGGGGTGGGCTTCTAGGATCGCCTCCCGAATCTCGTGGTCCACATGGTCGCCTCCGTAGCCGAGTGTTGCTTGATCCTGCTCAGCAGGAAATGCACCGTAGTAATAACAATAATCGACGGTGCCGGCACCGATGTCGATGATGATGGAATTATTGGCATCCGCTCCTTCACCAAATCCAACCGCAAACGGTTCCGACACAACTGCAACATACGGAGTGACGGCTTCGATCAGATCCAAGACCAGACGCTGACTGTAAACGGTGGCACCCGCCGGTATACCCACAACGCATCGCAAGTCGGAATTCTCTGAAACGTTGAGCGTTGAAACGGTGTGCGAGATTAATTCGGATGCGGCAGTAATTGAGGAATGATTCTTGTCACTCGCAATGGATCGGAATTGATCCTCGGTAATCGCAAGCTTCAAGGAATTGCGTTCAAATGGCCGCACAATGTTCAATGCTTGGCGATGTTGACTGATCGCATCGCCAAGGACCACCTCGGATCCAATTAGGTGTTTGGCGACGGCATCGCGTGCGATTCCAACCTCGCTGCGGATACAACTTCGTGCGCCATTGGAAGCTGCAGCTGTCGTGAACATGGTTCCGAGATCAATTCCGATGCAACAATTATCCATGCGACAAAACCTTCTGGAAACGGCGATAAACACTTACGCTCATTTCTTTAATCGGTTACCGCAGTCGCCAAGGTTAGGCGAATTTTTCCGTTGCTTCGGTTTGTGACGAATCTGTCGGCCAAACGGAGCCAACAATATGCTACCGAATCAGGTGGTGGTGTACTGACGACTCCTACCAGTCAGCCGGCCAA
>Ga0181563_10001289_pt1 | contig 24890 bp, 37 predicted proteins | sample 011ome_25_FD_133759 | JGI IMG/M metagenome (GOLD analysis project Ga0181563, IMG submission 133759) | Coastal salt marsh microbial communities from the Groves Creek Marsh, Skidaway Island, Georgia - 011512CT metaG (megahit assembly) | ecosystem: Environmental > Aquatic > Marine > Intertidal...
ATCAGCCGGCAAAGGTATTGCTAAAACATTTGTGGTAGCGTCAAATTCAAGATCTACGCCCATTCCACGACATGCCCAATATATTCTTGAAATAGAAACCGAAGTACAAGCAGCACCCGCACTGTTACTAGCTAACGCTGATACGTCAACCTTTTTAACAGAGGCTTCGCCTGTGCCATCGCTCTCATTAGTAAATTTCAAGATTGCGAGTTTTTCTCCATCTTGTATGGTTTGACTGGTTACTGTATCAGCCATGTTTTACTCCTTACAGTTCAGTATTTGCTGTACGTTCTTTGCTTGCGCCAATGTAATCGACAGTCAAAGTTTTTGCAGCAGCAGCACCATTTTGTATTCCAAACGAAAGAGCTAACTCTTCATCATCTGGAGCATTAGTGCTAACAACTGTGCCAGCTAGAACATTGTTTTGGAAGACATGAAACTTCTGATCTTTAGGATCGTAAACAAAACCTACAGTCATAAAAGTATCGTCGGCCAAAGCGTTTGGCAAATCTAAAGTAGATTGCGTGCTGTCTTTTTCAACAACGAAAGTAACAGTAGTTCCGCCATCAGACTTTAAGAAGAAAATTCCATCTGTTACATCTAATGGGGTTGTGTCAGTCAGTTGTAAACCAGCTACGATGTCTGTTTCAGTCGCATCATTAGTTTTAAATCTCATGTTAAATGCTAACTGTTTGCCAGCCTCGTACTTATAACCTTCTTTAACAAGTTGGAAAAAGTCATGGTCATTGTCTCCAGCTGCGTTGGTTACTAATAGTAAACCACCATCGCCATCAGCTAATGCTTCTGTTGCAGATCCAGTGCCATCTTCTGTTGTTGTAATAGTCCAATCGGACGCCAGGTAAGTATCAAAATCATTAAAATAAGTGTGATACTTATGGGGTGCTGGAGCTTTTAATTTACCTAGTGTTGAATCAGCTCCAACATTGGTAACTCCAGAAGTGAAGTGTGTAGTCATAATCAGCCTCCTTATAAATAGCCATTGCGAGCACCATGCCCGCAACAATTAGTTCTACAAGATTGATGATACTACTAGGCTATTTAATTCGCAACTTTGAGATCTTCCTGGTTGGCCAGGTATTCGAGTTGCGCCAGGGTGCTAGGCATGCTGGTGTGGTGAACACTGATACCTCCAGCTGCCGCCCAGGCGTCGCAGTTAGACTTTTTATCGTCAACCAGGACATCGCCAGATTTTGCGAATACTGCTTTGTGTTTGCCCTTGATTGTGCAAGTTACTACAACGTGTGGATCTACATGCTGGTGGATCCAGGCCATTTTATCAGCCACCACTAAAGGTCTGTTGATCTCACCGGTAGCCGTGAGGATCTCCCAGGGTAAACCGGTGTTTTTGACCAGGGCGATTAGATCTAACATGCCTGGCATAACCGGTAAGTTTCTGAAAAGTCTTTTGTTTATGAAGTCGGCCTTTTGCTCGTCGTAGTGGCCCTCACCCTCCAAGGGCCCGTTTATGTAATCAGGGCCCTCTACTCCTTTGACAAAATCTGCCAAAACTCCATCCATGTCTAAGTATATTTTTTTCATTCTACTCTATCGTGTATTGGTACAGGACCTAAGCCGTAAACATTCCCTATATCTTTACCCATTAACTCTCTGCATTTGTCGCCGAATCTTGAGTCAGTGGTAGAAGCAAAATTACCGCCAAAAGAGGCAGCCTTATCTAATTTTGTCTCCGGCACTATCTTTAAAGAACATCCAAACCCAAATTCTTGTTTGATTAACTTAGCAGCCGGATAATCTTTGCAAGGCTCAAACGGACCACCTATATCAGTTATGCAAAACCCTTTAACGTAAGATGACTCACCGCCATTTGTGCAATCTTCTCCGTAAAACAAGTCGTCCGGATGTTCTCTTTGTGTATAAATATCAACATGAATTCCCATTACGCCACCTCCTTTATTGCGTTCTCAACTTCTTCCCAAGCGATAAAATTGTCTCTTCCATAAAGCAAGTCGCCCGCTAATCTTTTGTATTCATAGTCGGGGTTGTTAGAAACGCCTAAGTTGACCTTGCCTCTAACAAACTCTTCAAGTTTTTCTAACGCCTCGTCTTGTAATCTCCAATCGTATTTGATGAACAAGAACTTAGTCTGAGGTATGTCCTCTCTCAAGTTGCTGTTTTCGTAAATATCATACATGCCATCGAAGTGACCATATTTATATTTGGCCAACTCCTCTTGCAACGCTTTGTAAACCTCTGGATCAATTATCTCTTTGATCTCGACGTCTACGCTGTTGCCCATACTGAATTGTTCGCTTCTTACGCTGGCCTTGATATTTTTTTCTTTTAAGATCTTTCTTATCTCAGCCGCGCATCTTGCTACTTCACTTTTGTAAGTCATTTCTCCTCCTTTTTTGTTGTTGTTTTCATGTCTCACATAGATATATTACAGTATTTGCATAAATATGCAACTATTTACAACTATAAATATTGAAATAATTTAGGCCAAAAAAAAGGGCCCCGAAGGGCCCTTTGTAACACTGAGTAATAAAGTGTGTTACGACTTCAAATTATGCGCCTTGAGATCCGTAGATTCCTCTCCAATCCGAGAAACCGAACGAGTATCTTTCTCTAGCTTTATATCTAATGTTGCCTGTTGAAAAGTCTGGCTCCATAGAAGTCTCCATTGGAGATCTTTGGAACATTTTTAGACCTTCGCCCATGCTGTTCACAGATGTAAGAACAAAGAAAGCATCAGGATCAGATAAGTAATGATTAACAACGTAACCACCAGGTAAAACACCTGTGTTTCTGATTGCGTTGATGTCATTATCAGCTGTTCCAGATCTTTGAGTAGAGCTTAATATTCTGTCTGCAACAAAGACTAATTGTGGTGGAACCACAAGTTTGTCAGCTTGCACAGAAATTGTTAAACCTCTGTCGTCTGTAAACGTAGATATATCAATTAAAGCGTCCTCTAGTGAGGCTTCGTTAAGGTCTGCCATAGTAGTAGCTCTATTCGCAGCTGTTCCACCACCGGCTAGGGGGTGAGCAGTATTGATTAGAGAAACACCATCACCGCCAGTAAAACTGGAAGAGAAAGCGTTATTTAGTACGTCAGCGCCTTTGACTTCTTTGGTGTTAGCCATAGATTTAGCCAATGCTTTAACATATCTTTTACCTAGAGAGTCATAAAGGTTGTCTTCAACCGCTTCTTCTGTAAGTGCAAAAGCCAACGCAACAGTATCGTGCGTGTATCTTGCGCTAAAACTTTCGGAAGCATTGTCAAATTCAACGCCTTGTCCCTCTGATTTTACGGGTGCGCCGCCAAAACCAGTGACTAGCACTTCTTCTTCAAACGCCCTGTTTGAATCCTCGATTACAAAAATATCTTCATACTCTTGATCGTAAGAATCATAGGACATACCAAAAAGTGCATTAAGTCCTGGTTCAAGCTCTTTCGCTAATTGTGCTCTTGAAATTGCCATTTAATTAACTCCTTATGCTAAACCAGCACCTTTTTGTCCCATGATGTGATTCTGAATCACGCATAGTACATTGGTGTTGGACGATGCTACATCGTCGTTATTAGGATCCTGGGATATGTCAATACATTTTAGAGGTAATGTAGCGGTGGTAGCACCGGTTGTTACATCTAATTCTGTATTTGATATACCAGACTTAGTATCGCCTACTGGTGATCCGTCAACAATGTCGAAGTTTCCGAACAAGTCGGCGACAGGAAAAGTGTCGTCTGCTTGTACTTCAAAAACAACATTAGGATCATCAATAACACTTGCGATGATGTCCGAAGCAGAAATACTGCCCGGATAGTGATTTTTAAACACTTGCTCGCCTGTTGTAGGATCGGTGTATTGAACTCCGTTAAACACTCCGACAATCGGAACAGTTCCAGTTGCGGCATGGCGCCCCAAAACTCCAGCTGTAAGCTGAGTTACCAAGTCTCCTTGGAATATTGGTGTTGTGGCTCCACTAGCAATTCTATATCTGGATTGACCTCCAGAATATGGTGCTCCGCCCATTTGACGAACAGGTTTTAAACCAAAAGCGGCATCTTTATTTGCCATAAGATTTACTCCTATTTATCTAGTTACTTTTTCCCAAAAGTAACATTAGACTTTCTATCAGAGTCATACTTAACATATCGCCCGTCTTTCCGAGATTCGTTAAACATATTATTGTCTAACGCGTCCTTCTTACGAGCTGTTTGATCCTCATAATAAGCATTACGCTCCTCACGAGTCTCAGTAGGTATTTTCGCCAATAGTAGTCCTTCGCTATAAACTAAACCAGCATGTCTACCAGATTCAGCAACGGGGTAAGAGTATTCATCAGGTAGATCGGATCCTCTTACGAGTTCCCAACCTTCTCTAATTCTTCTCGCCACGTTTGCCTTATCCTCTACTCCTAGCATAGATTCTCTTATCCATCGATATTCATATCCAGCTGGTGGTGGAGGAGTCTCTAGTTTTCTAACCGGTCTCCATGGTTGTCTGCGAGAATTTTTATCGTGAGACTCGGACTCACGGGATGTTCTGGAATGTACGTTTTCGCTATTTTGCTCTGTCATTTTACCTCCCTATTCGCTATACGTTGTTTTTCTTTAGCAACAGATTTTAACCACGCTTCATCTGACATGCCGTGTGGCTTCAATCCTTGTAGAGTTTCGACTTCACTTTTGGTAAAACGTACGCCGTTCTCTTTGCCTTGTGTTTTTTGCCGACTTCCTACAGAAGCGGAGGCGACTCTTTGCACAGCGGGCCTGTCCTCACTTTGTTCGGCATTATCGGATCTAAGATCCGGATAAACTTTATAAATTCTATCACTCAACTCATTGTAGTATTCGTCTGATTCTAAATCATAACCCTCACCAGCCAATGTGTTATGCACATGTTCTGCCCAGGCTGTAGCCTCTACGTTCTGGTCAAACCACGGATTGCTGTCTTTCCATCGCAACGCTTTGTCAGACGGCTCTATTGCTTGTTGCACAGGCTGTTGTACTTGTGCTTGTGGTTGTACTTGTTGAGTATTAACTTGTTCTTGTCTTTGTTGAGCTATTCTTACCCTTTCTTTCTCCAGGGCAACTTCACCTTTCAACGTATCAGCTTTAGAGAGCAGTTCAGCATCGCCGGAGGCATGAGCTTTTTTGTATAGCTCGTTTGCTTCTCTTTCTTTTATCTCTACTGTTTCTGCTTGTTTTGCAAGCAAAGACTGTTGAGCCTGGGATGCATGCTGATAATAAGCATGCACCTCTGCTTCTCTTTGTCTGAGCGCTGCTTCTAATTGTGCGGCTCTTTCCTCTGTTTCACGATTCCTCGCGTTTAATTTATTGATACGTTTAGAAACACTTTTAGTATAGTTTTCTAACTCGTCGTCACTTGTACTGGCTGCCTCTTGCACAGGGGCATCTGTTTCGGTGACTTCTACCTCTATATCCTCAACCTCTGGTTGAGCTACATTTACGTCGTTTTCTGGTGTCATAAGCTCACTATATCATCTGGATCAAGAATCGTGGCTATTACTTCATCATCGTTGATGATTCGTACCTCTGCACCATCCTCAAGTTTAAACCTAGAGCCAGAGTAGCGCCCTATTAAAACCCATTGTTTTTCTTCACACCAAGGTTTATCTCCAAATCTTTTGCTATCGTTGTAACATTGTGGTCCCATCTTGACCACATAAGCAACAACTGTAGCCAAGGCCTCACGATTGACAGTTTCTTTTGCTAATACAATTCCGCCTTTTGTTTTTGCTTTCCCGGCGTAAGGAAGGACCAACATACGCCAACCTGTGGGTTGTGGCATGCGGTCTAATAAAGAAGCGTCTAGTTTTTCTGGATCTAAGACTCTATCTTCCAGATCCACATAAGCCTCCGCTACTTTTTTAGCCATTACGTTATTATCTACTACCTGTGACATTATATTTCTTTTCCTATATTGCTAATTTCGTCTAAAACAAAGTATAAAGCATTGAGCTCGCCTTGCAAATATTTGTAATGTTCCATATCTTTTAGGCCACCGGACATAAATGTCTCTTGTATCTGCTTTTCTCTAGCATCAACTTTTTTCTTTATAAGATCTATGACCTGTATGTCGTCCATTTATTTTGACTTGCTAGGTCTGCCTCTTTTTTTTGCTGGTGCTTTTTTTGTTGCTTTTTTCTTAGGAGCTGCTTCTTTTTTTGGAGCAGTCTTCTTAGCTGGTTCCTTCTTAGGCTTTTCTTCTACAGTTTCTTCTACTGGTAAACCAGCTTTGATCCTTGCCATTTTCCTAGAGATTCTTTCTAAATTAGCCTGGTGTTTTATTTCCTCGGCTTCTGCTGCCGCTTTAGCATCTGCTTCTTCTTGAGCTCGTGCTTCTTTTTTGGCAGCTTTCAAGGCTTTTATGGCCTCTAGTTTGTAGGAAGTTGTCATAATATCCCCTTAATTTTATTTTCTAATTCAAGCAATTTAAGATCTGTATTGGTTTTCAGTCTGTCTATTGCTACCTCAAGTTTATCATCTGCTATTTGTTTTTGCACATTCATGCGCTCAAGTTGTAACTCTGCATCTATTTGTTTCTCTTGAGCTCTCTGATTTTGTTTACTGTCAAACTGTTGCGATTCAAGATCTAACTCTTTATCTCTAAGATCCAGCTCGCGTTGTCTAATATCAACCAGTGGATCTCCGCCGCCACTCATACCTATAGATTGTAAAAAGTCATTAGCTAGTTGTGCCATGATTGCAGAGCTGTATTGCTCATTTATCATTTGTATTTGTTGACCTATTATCTGTGCTTCTTCTGGCGAGACTTGTTGCATTTGTGCTTGTATTTCACCAATTCTTTGTTTCATTTCATCTGGCATTTGTTCCTGGGCCAGCTGTGCCGCTAAGAATTGTAAATGTTGCATACAATGGCTGATAATCAAAGCCTGGACTTGTGGACTATCTTTTACCAGATCTGTAAAAAACAGACTCCTATGTGTGTCTATATGTGCTTGGTGATTTTGTTCTGGAAAGGCCTGTGCTGGTTGGCCCATCAATAAAGTTGCATTTTCCAAACCAGCATCGACTGGCTTAGGTGTCATGTCTGGCGGTGGCATAAGTAGGGCGTCTACATTATCAACGCCTAAAGCGGCGTACATACGTCTGTAAGCCTCATATATGCCCATAGGACCATGTACCTGTGGATTAGACTGTACCATTTGTAAAAGCTCTTGAGCTAATGTCACTCTCTGGCTTTGTGAAAATATGTTTGGATCTGAAACCGGAATGATGTCTACTCTGTCGTCAAAGTCTTGTAGTTTTATTTGGTTTTGTCCGGATCCCACCTGGAAGCTATAAACTGGTGGTAACGACTCACCGAAAACTTTTGCCAGTAAGTTAAATTCTAGTTTTTGTGAATAGTGCAATCTTTTGTGTATCGCACTCATTACTTTCGTGCCACGCTCTAGCAAAGCAACAGTTGTGCCCACTGGCATCGCTTGGTTCACGTCACCAATGTTCATATCTGCTATAGCTGCAAATCTTTTACCGGAATCTACCAATATCCCTAATAACTGCATCAAAACATTACTTGGCTCTTTAATTGGCAGTGGTATAAGGTTTTCTCTAAGAGATCCTCCAGTTGTGTCTATATCTCTAAACTCTCCTGGTTGCAACGGATCGTCTTCATCTCGGATTCGCATACCTCTAGCTTTAAAACCAGCTGGTAAGTTTGCTAATGTTCCCGCATCTATTAATTGTCTTAATATTGAAGTTGATGCCTTTGATAAACCGCCGATCATGTGCGATAAACCTAAGCCATAGAAACCTAAGCCTGGCATGAATTTGTATTGGACAAAGTAATTAATTTTGTTTTTAAGTAAATCGTTTTCCAGGTAATTACGTCTGATACTTAGTATTTTTTCTGAGGACTCTTCAATAGTAACAATATAAGGTAGTTTCAGTCCTGTTGTGTTGCCCTGTGCATCCCTGTCCTCATAGCCTTCTATATCTAATACAGTGTGTACCTCGTAAACAGTTCTGTTTCTATTTTCTTTGTACGACGGCGATATACCTTGTATTTCATCAATCGCATCTTGCACGTCAGATAGATCTTCGCTGTACCCGTCACTGCCTATGTCTACGTTTGCGTAAAAACCACTGATTTGTTGTTTTTTGATTTCATTAGAAGACATGTTGATTGCATGTGTAATACGCTCCGCACTGCTTATATCAGCTGCTTCATACGGAACAATTAGATCTTCTGGAGGTATAAATTTAGACATTGCTCTGTTAAGAACAAAGTCAAAGTAAACTTTTTTGAAAGCAGATCCGGCCAGAGGTAAGTAAAATAACATTTGGTCTAGTTCTGGATCGTACTCTTCCATTACATTCATAATGTAATAGTTCATAAACTCTTGCACTCTTTCAGCTTGATCTTCTGTTTCTACTGTCCTGGCACCCACTATTTCTGTCTTTACAGGTCCTTTGGCTGGTAACATTTCTTTATAGGCCTGGGCCTGGAATTGTGTTACAGCTTCGGCTAGGATTGGGTGTATCACCCCAGAGCTACCCTCGAATGGTTGTGATCTTTGGTCATCAAATTTCATACCCAGATATTTCAAACCATCTGTATAGGTTTTTTCCCATTCGCTCCTGGATTGTTTATCGCCCTTAATAGAGCTCAATAAATCATTTGATATGCTTTGCAAAATGTCCTCTGGCAATACTTCTGCCAGGTTCATATTGAAGTTTACTTGAGGTGCCTCTTGTTGTATTTCATCATCGATCAAAACTTCTTGGCCGCTTACTAATATTTCAGCTGCCTCTCTTATCTGATCTTCTCTGGTTGTGTCGGGTTGTATCTCAACAGCAGATCCCATGCTTCGCACGTTTGGATCTTGCTCTGTTCCTAGTTGTTTCTCAATCGCCATAATATTTTAGTGTAACACCCTTGGTCTGGAATCAAAATCCAAATCCACTATGTCTGTTAGTTCTCCCTGTACCTCTAATCCGTGTGCTTCTGCTATTAATTCAGCATCATCCATGCACTCTGCATGTATATCAGGTCCACAATATTCTTTGCCATCAAAGATAAACTTAGTGACAAAAATCTTCAATAGTAAATTGTCCGGTTCGCCTTTAATAATTTCACCTCGTCCTCGTAGTCTTCTCTCAATGAGATAAAACCACCTTGTCTAAAACGCATCAAAGCCATTGTAGCACTATCGCAAAAGTCGTCATAATCACCAAAAGGAAACGATGCCATTTCTTCTATGACTTCATCTGCAAAGTCGTGTTCTGGTGCCCAAACCATGCCAGATTCAAATATTGGAGCCACACTGTTCATCCTGGCAATTTTATCTTGTCCTCTGCTTGGAGAGTATGCTGTAACTGGTATTCCCATTCTACGCAGCTCATGTGTAAGCGGTGTTCCAGATGCTTTTGCCTCTATCAATACACAATCAGGTTCCCAATATCGGTACTCTTCCATGGCCATTTTTTTTAGTTCTGGAAAGTCACAACGTACTCTTTTTGCGTCCAATAGTATTATTTCGTCCGCATTTTCATCGCCCCGGTTGAATATTGCCCAGGTTGTTATAGCTGAATAGTCTGCGGTTTCTTTTTTAGAAAACGCCGTATCATAGCTTTGTATAACGTATGAGTAAGGCGGTATGTCTTCATCTTCCCAGCGGTTCCACCATTCTCTTTTTACTATAGATCCTTCTTCCGCTGTAGGGTTCTGCATCCATTGTGCGTTCCACTTAGATATAGGCAACGATGCTTTTACACTTAATAATTCTTCTTTTTTCCAAAACTCTGGCCATAAAGGTTGTTCTGATTCTGGCATGATTGCCGGAAACTCTACTACTTCCCATTGATCCGCAAACTCGTCTGATTGTTTTCTTAGTACATTACCAACCAGATCTTTAGTGCTCCATCTTGTCATTACTATCACAATTATTCCGCCAGGCTGTAAACGCTGTCTAGGACCAGACGTGTACCATTCGTAAGCAGATTCCATGGCTTTTGGTGACATAGCATCTTGTTCAGAGTGAGGATCGTCAATGATTAGCAGATCCGCACCACGACCTGTTATTGCACCACCAACACCAGCATAGAAAGACTCACCCTCTTTGTTTGTGGTCCATCGACCGGCACTTTTATTATCTGCCTGGAGCTGTAGATCCGGAAAGATGTGTTGATATTCTTCACTATCTATTATGTTTCTAACTCTTCTACCGAAACGCACTGCGAGTTCTGCCGTGTGTGTTGTTTGTATTATTTTAAGGTTGCCCCTTCTGCCCATCATCCAGGCTGGGAAAAAGGTTGATGCAAACTCTGATTTAGAATGTCTAGGCGGTAAACACACAATTAATCTTTTTAGTTTACCTTCTGCTATGCGATTAAATTTTTCCGCAATAATCTTATGATGTCTGCCTTCAATAAAGTCTGGCCACATGTGATTTACAAAAGATATGAAATCGTTTTGGCAAGAGTCTTGCTTTTCTAATTGTTCGTATCTGTTCAGTAACGCTACTGCTTCCGCCTTATCAGTCTCAGACAGAATATCAAAGTCCTTATAGGAAACTTCGCTCATAGTCGAGTTAGGTGGTCAGGTAGTGACGTAAAACCACCCAACTCTAAGCGCACAACGCGCCTGTGGGTAGTATTACATATCGTTAAACTTCGTGCCATGGTTCATCTTTGAAAAGTAAACTTTCGGCTTCTCTTCGCCTTATCAATCCTTGTAGCGTCTTACCTCCAGCCTTATTCCATCTTTTCATTTCACTGGGTACTTTATCGTATTCTCCGTTATTTAAAACTTTAAGCATGGTTGAGCTACGAAGATTAGATCCTCCAAGATTGAAGGTCCAGGCTACTAAAGCGTCGAATTGATTTTGCGAAAGGGGCACCTCAACACATTTGTTTACCTCTTCTTCGAAATCTGCCACGTCTTCTAATAGCAATGCCTCTGCTCTTTCTTGTGAAATTTCCATGCCCATTTCGACACCGCGAGTAGATCCATAACCGATTGTGGGTACTCCCGCGCTACATAGGTAGCTTTCCAGCTTGCATCCCTCAAAACGCTTAATAAGCGCAATGCCTTCTTGTGATATTTCCATATTACTCTCCCCATTTTTTTGTTTTTGTGCCGCCGTGATAATCGACAGCAAGATTTTCTTTTTTGAGCAAATCAGCGACATTGCCTTTTTCACAAAAGACATCCGCTAATACTCTCCCATATTTATCTGTTCCATAAGACTTAATTGTAATATCGCCAACTAGCCATTCTTTAAGTTTTTGTTTTGCCAGTAAACCAAGTTCTTTTTCCTTTGCTCTCTCTGGGTATCTCTTAATATTGATCCTAGATTCCGGGGTATCAATGGAATTTATGCGTACGGCTTTGTTGTGTAATTGCACCGAGAAACCGAGATCTATAGTCTCTAACCTTATAGTGTCTCCATCTGTTATAGATTTTAATTTACACTTATAAACGAAAGCGTATGGCTGCTTACTCATTTTCTTCTCCCTGGTTTGTGGTCACAGTTCTGTAATAGACAACCACTTCTTTTAGTTCTTTGATGTATCTTTTTAGCTCTTGCATGTTGTAAGCCATCAATTCGTAATCTGGTACTGACATCGCAAAAAATACTACAGATCCCTCTTCTTTTTCAACTCTTTGTAAAAACTCGTCTAAGTTTTTGTCTGACACTACATACCAATACGGATCTTTAAGATCTACGGCCCTGGGCAATATCGGCTGTACGATATTTCGCTCTATCGGTTTGGTTACTATTTCTACCTTTTTACTTGGTATCAGGCTGCAACTGCAAGCCATCGTCAAGACTGTCAATCCCAGCAGTATCTTTTTCAATGCTATCAAATACATCTTTAGTTCCTTTGTTTGCCCTGGTTTCGATCAAACCAGGTTTTGCTTTAGCTAATTTAGTTAAATTGTGACGCTTGAATATGTCCAGGTATCTGTTCATTTCAGCTTCAATCTCTTGGTTTTTAGATTGTAAGTTTAGTAATGATGATGTTTGTAATGCAAAGTCGTTTTGTAAACTCTCAATAGCAGCTTTTTGTTCTGCGTCCCGGAGTTCAAAAGCATCATTCAATGCAGATAATCTTGAGTTTTGCCAGTACAAGACTGAACAAATAAAAACTAAAACTCCGATTACACCTAATAAAATCTTACTCATATATTTCCCTTTTAGTGATTTTAATACATTTTTGTAACAATTTGCATCTTTTGTATTAATCTTCCAATAACGTGTAGATTTGCAGCTCTCTTGCTACACCTTTTACTTTGATTGGTGGTAGCTCTTTGCATATGTGATCCGACTTCAAAGCTGTGGATCTGCCAATGATTAGATCTACGCCAACTTCTTTACAGCTGGATTCTAGCCTTGCAGCTTCATTAACCGGACTGCCAATACAAGTATAATCAAAACGTGTGTCGGATCCCATATTTCCAACGATTGCTTCTCCGGAGTTTATTCCTATACCTATTGATACCGGAGGTAAATCTAAATCAATCAACTCCAGGTTCAGTTTATCCATGTTCTTTCTCATTTGTATTGCACAATCTATTGCTGCGTTCTCGTGTCTTTTAAGTTCTAAAGGAGCTGAAAACACTGCCATCAAGGCATCGCCGATAAATTTATCTACCATGCCCCCAAATTTTTTGACAGCTTCTACTTGGGCCGTTAAAGCTCGATTCATAATATAGGTTACATCTTCTGCGGACATAGATTCTGACATGGATGTAAAACCTCGGACGTCAGTGAAAAGCACTGTAATATACCGCCTGGATCCTCCGAGCTTGAGTAAATCCGGATTGTCCTGGAGCTCTTTTACTTGGCGTGGATCTAAATAATGTTCAAATTGCTTTTTGATCTGCTGTCTTAATATGTATTCTTCTCGGTATTTCAAATAATACGACGTGCTGCCTATGATAAATTGGCTAATCAATGACCAAGTAACATCCAACAATAAACCATCTTGTATGGTGTAATAGCCAAACGTGGCCACAGAGCCGGCCGATATGCCAAAGTATATCAATCCTACAGTCATGCTTAATTTTTGCGTCAGAAACCACGAGAGAAGCGCTAAAAGCATGAATATTGCTAACTCAGCTCCCAGGTGCCACTCAGGGATCCTGGGCGAGTCCTGGATTAATATTGACTCTGCTACAGCTGCTTGCAGAAAGTGTGGGTACATCAAACCTTTGCTAGTAGGCACTTGAGGCATAATCCCGCCACCGGAAGTTCCTATTATGGTTATTTTGTCTTTGGCCCCGGATAAATCGTCTAAGGTAATAACTGGTGTATTAACATAAGAGATCCATTTTCTGTGTGCTGAATCTACAGATATAGGTGGCAGTGATGGCACTCGTATCTCACCATCACTCATATTTATAATATAAGTGTCTTCTCCTGTAAGTTGTTTAAGGATCTCTATAGGAAAGCTAGGCGCAAAACCTGTTTCTGTACGCAACAACAAAGGATATTGTCTTACTAGGCCATCAACATCTGTAGGAGCGGATGCCACCCCCTGAGAGGCATTTGCTTTGAGTATATCGATGTTTTCTACAACACCCCTGGCCTCATATCCTCCTCCTGTATCTTCTCCTAGAATTACTGTACCGACTGTTGGAGGGTAGTTACCTGTATCAGATTCAAACATAGCTAGGACAGAAGGCCCATAACTCAAGGCTTCTGCAAAGGCTTCGTCTCCCCCTAATCTATCCGGTTGTGGGAAGGTGAGGGCCCAGGCTTGTGAATAACTACCCGCATTGAGTAGATCTACCTGAATCTCTGCCAATCTTCTCCTGGGTAATGGCCAGCCACCTTCTTTTTCTATATCAGCTTCGGTTATGTCCAGGATAACAAAATTACCTGTAGGCTCTTGTTCTTTTACAAAAGCATCAAACGTCTTGAGCTTTAGGATCTCTAAAGGTGTGAGCTGCATCAATAAAGGTAAAGCTAAACCAATGAGTAAAGCTGGGAATATGTATTTTTTATTCAATTTCCTTGCCTAATAGTTATAACATTGGAGGATCCGCCATTTACTTTGATAACGTGTTCTACCCCATTTTGAAACAATATAAGAGTGTATGCGCTAGATCCATCTAAGTCTAGGCGATAGGTGTCTCCTACAGATCTACGAATACTGACCTGTTGGCCCGTAATTATGGTTGTGATCTGTGTGTCTTTGTCCTGGCCTATGTTTGTCCCGGCTATAGTAATACCGGTTGCTATTTGATTGAGTTGATCTTCCTCTTCGTCTATAGCAAGCGCGTCAATCACATTCAAAAGATCTTCTAAGAAGTTTACATCTAAATAATTAATATCCAACTCGGTAAACTCTAAATCCGCCTCGTTATCCAAGAAGTCCTCAGCTAAGAAATCTATATCAAGATCTGAAAATTCTAAATAATCTGCTGTGCCCTGTTGTTGTGTTTCTTCTACAATATTCTCGCGTTCTTGCGGAGGATTTACAATAAGCATGTTGTCTATAAATTCTAGTGATATGTCTAATGTGACAGGTTTGGATGGAGCCTGGTTGTAAGTCATGGCTGTGGTTGCTTGATATGCTTGGTTTAGTATGACTTGGCCCATAGCCGTCTCTACCACTATCTCTCCTACTTTGCCATCAGCACCAGGCAAAAGAATAACCAACGAAGATCCCGTTTCCGGAGTGGTAGTGATTGTAAAGTCTGTTCCACGCACATAAACGTCAGCACTTGGCGTCTGTATGCGTATTTTCTTTTTGTTGTTAAATTTACCTGTAACGAAACGAGCTGTGCCAGATGCGAAACGTAAAGCCATTTCGCTCTTGGCTGGGTTTGGATCGTAAATGTAGCTGTTGATAACTAATTTGCTATGGTCCATCACACGGACAACTGTTTCATCCTCAAAGGTTATGGCCACAGCTCCAGATTGAGTTTTAACATTATCTAACTGTTGTATAGGAAAAGCTAACTCCGCCCCGTAAGGCTGATCCCTAACTACCTGAGCGTTACCTCTAAGCTCGCTTATGGAGCCAATATCAACAACCGGTGCTTGTGCCCTGATCGTTTTGGACCACACAAACAGTTGAAGTAGAAGTACCAGAACTAAGAATCTTGAGCCAGTCATTGTCTAAAGTTGATGATTGTGTAATGTTAAAGGTACGATTGGATCCATCGTGATCAAGATAAAAATAACCGCCAGCGTAACCTGATCCTGAGTAAGTAAGCGCATTATCGTTACCATCAATATTGACGTAGTTAGTTGCCGAATCTACGTTTATAGTTGACGTTATGGTATTGCTAGAACCATCGATAATCCAATCTAAATCTAACGTGCTTGCCAAAGCTGTTGTAGCCTGGTTTAAAGTGAATGTGTTGCTAGAACCGGTGACGTCCACATTGACATTACTTGAATCTGCTCCGTAGGTATTCGTTGGATCTACTGACGTGGTAAAAGAGTTCGAGTTGCCGTCAAATTCATAGAAACCCGTGTAAGAATCACCAATGATCTTTCCTAACCATTTATTGGAGTCGCCAATCTGATTTATGTCCAAAGTAGCGGCGGTCCCTGAGAACACAAACGCTGATACATCCCCAGCGGTACTGCCAGCACCACCGATTATATTGCCTGATCCAAGCTGCTCTAAATCTATGTTTGATTCAGATGCGCCAGATGTTTGATCTATAAATATTTCATTATCAGCTGCAAAAAGCGGTGTTGATAAGAACATTAGTAGTAATAGTTTTTTCATTCTTTGTACCTCCAATACCCTAATGAAATGCCTTGGTCTATAATATCTTTTACAGCTGTCTCCAGACACATCTGGAGAGCCACAGACATAGGCTCATTTTTTACTGCACCACCTTCTAATTCCACTAACTCCGTATTGTCGCTAATGAATCTAAAGACATCGTTGTTAAGCGATGCCGATAAAACTTTTTTTGTCGTCATAGTCTCTATGAGTACACGTCCTGTACTAACAGACACTAAGCGCAAACTTACTGTAATAATATCTTCACGATAACTTTTATCGGTTCCGATACCAAGAAATCTTGCTCCCGCCCCCCCAGAGCTATTATTAGCTGAGTACGATAACACGCCCCCAGAAATCACTTGGTCTGCGAAAACGAGAGGCATGAGCTTTTGATCTTCGTCAAACGTATCGCGAGTAGAGCGTATAAGCTGCCTTTCTTTGGATACCGCTTCTAAGGCAACGCGTTCTACAGTTTCAAAGAAGCCAGAGTGTTTCAAAACGCGTATTAAATAAGCATGTGGCGCTTGAGTTATAGCTGTACTAAAAGTTGCATAGGTAGAGTTACTACGTCGTTGTCCTGTTTCATCTTTGAAAGCATTGGGATAAACCGCTATAACTGGCTTTCTTACGGGTTCTGGTATGTCTGCTAAATCAGTATATAAAACCACCAACTCTGGTTGTTCATACTTTTTTATCGGGGCAATGTTGTTTTCTATGGGATCAATCATTAGAGTACAACCGCTAAAAAGTAAAGCCGTTGAGAGGCACAATAACCTCCGTAACATTTCCCTCGGCATCTGTGATTGTAACTCTGACTGTTTCATCCGTTATTTCGTATTCTATAGTATTACCATCTAGCTCCATGGAGCCAAACTTGTTAGGGGTATCGCCAAACAAAGAAGACTCTATTTGTCTTGCTAAGTTTGCATAGATCCTGGAGGTTAGGTTACGCATAAAGCGAGCCTCAACTGTATTTGTCTTGTCCCGTTCTAGCTTCTCAGCTAGGGCGGCAATCTCGTCCTTGATCGCTTGGGCCCGGTTTGTCTCTTGATTCTCAATAGTCAAATAATGTGAAGACGTGCCGACGCCACTAAAGGAAGGACTCTTAAATTTGTGCACCATTTCGTCTGCTAGTAAGAACGGCGTAACAAATAAAAATGCACTAAGAGCTATTGTCTTTTTCATTTTTTTGTTTCTCCTGGTCTTTCAACCTAACAACTGTCTCTACCTTCTCCTTTAACCTTATCATATCTTGATCTAATTTTCTCAACTCGTCGGTGAGTCTGATAATTGTAGTTTTCATTTCTTGCACAGCTGGATCTATGGTTTTGGTGATTGTTTGCCACACAAAAAACACAAAATAACCCAAACCTATGACCATAACTGTAGGAAAACCAAACTTTTGTACAAGCTCTACTATGTCCATCAATCTCTTCTGGCGTCGATCTTGCCATCTTCTACAAAGTTTGAAGATCTAGCTATGCGGTCAAGATCCGGGGGTAAATTGAGTGCGCTCGATACTATGGTGTCTATGCGGATCATATCGTTATTCATAATCGACGCTCTTGTAATTAACATAGAGGTTATGCCCTGGACAGTTTTGATTTCAGAAACCAAACCATCCATAAGTTGTTTCATAATGATAAATATGAAATAGGCCATGATTAGGCCGCTTGCGATGGGTAGTCCTAGATCTCCTATAAGACCTATGGCCTGTTCCATTAGTCTTCGCCTTTAAACTTCTTACTTTGTCCGGATGTTCCCGCGTAGATTCCAAATACAGCTGCCATTGCGCCTACGACTATCGAGACTAGACCAGCTTGCTCCAGGTTAGGTTCTGGTATTTCCATAAACCAGGTCACGACTTTATAAAGTAAGACAATATAAACACTCACGAATACTCTTGGAAATATTCTCCAGGCATCGACTGTTCTCGCTAAATGAATCCACTTTTGAAATGGGTTATCGCCTAGATTCTGTGGTGTAACGTCAATGTCTAGCTCCAGTTTCTTTTTGATTACTGGCTCTTTTGCTACTTCGACGTTTGCTTCTTCGTTCATATAAATTTAGCTAATACGATAGCTCCTACAATAAAAGGATATACTGCCCAAAGCATGGCTTCAAGTCGGTCAAAGCGTTTAGATCCGTCTTCTAATCTTTTTTCTATGTTCTCGTAGCGAATAGTGCACTCGCGCTCGTGCGTTTCAATCTTTGCCATTGCTTCGCTAACATCAGACATTACTTCTTTTTCTTTTTGCTTTTTTTAACTCTAACCTCTGTGTAGGCTTCGTTCACGTCCGGGGTGGATTTGTCGTCAGCCACAAACTGGCCTTCTTCGTCTCTGGCTCTAACTTTTTTCCTTTCTGTGCCAGTCCAGAAGTCAACTACCTTTTTCCAAATGCTCACTACTTTTCTCCTATCTTTTTGGTGATTGACTCTAATTGAGGTTCTTCTTTTTCAGAAGCCTCGGCTAAAACTTTTATATGCTCCATAGTTTGTTTTCTAATCGCAGCTATGCTTTCAATTTCTGCGCCTTTCCAAGCACCTCTTTCTGTTGCTACGTCTAATATTTGTAGCACGTTGACAAAGTATTGTTGTTCCATAGTTTATCCTAGTATTTTAGTAACAGATTTTGGGGTTATCTTTTCTGCTATCTGTGAATCTAAATTTGCTTTGTAAGCATCAACTGTACCAGTTTTTTTTGTATTCATAGCTGCTTCTACCCAACTTTGTACTTTAGCAGCGTCAAGACTTGACCAGTTTGTAAAATTAGATAAATCAGATGTATCTAATTCTTGAGTTCCATAGACATCAGATGTTTGTGGATTTCCATCTGCATCATTATTGCTATCATCTGTAGCTGTTATTCGCCAATGTACGTTATACACTACATTTGATTTACCGCTTTTTGTTGGGTAAACGTCACAAGTGCTTACATCCCAAGTATAGTTAATTGCCATATTATTTTCTCTTTTATTACCCTTCTAAGGTTGTTACCCTTGCTTCTAATTCTTGTAACGCTTTAGTAAGCAAAGGTGTTAATTTACCATAATCCATTCCTTGCAGTGTGTCTCCATCTTTTTCGCCAAATACAGTATGAGGAACTATGCTTGAAACTTCGTGCGCTAAGAAACCCTCTTCGAGTGTGTTGGTTTCATCATCTATCCAGTTATATCTGACTGGTTTTAATTGTTTCAATCGTGTGGTAGCATCCCATGTATATTCTACATTTTCTTTTCGGCGATAATCTGACGTAGTAACATAAGAAGTAGCTGTAGTTGTTACTACTCTTCCTCTGGTTACACCATCTTTACCAAATAATATTTGGTCTATTGATGCGGTATCATCTCTATTTAAATTAATATATCCACGACTAAGTTCTGTAGAATTTGCATCAACAGGAACGCTTGGACCAGAATTAGAAGTAACTCCCATCAGAAGATTACCAGTAGAGTCAATCCTTAATCTTTCACTATTATTTACAAGAAAACGCACATAATTATCTGTTTTTACTTGCATAGCCCAATTGCCATCTGCATCTAAGAAACCAATCTCACTAGCTTCTGCATAAAGATAACCATCTATGTTGCCACTACTGTCCATCATTTTAAATTGATTGGAGTTAGCGTCTGGTCCTCTAAACTCAAAATGTTGACCTGATTGAACTTTAAATCTATTTATGCCATCAACACCTATGTAGTAGATATTATCGTCAGTATCGTAAAGGTTATAACCTACTTGCGTTCCACTAATATTATGATAAATAACACCTGCGTTGCTATCAGACTGACCTGCTTCTAATATTAAATAGGTATCACCACTTGTAGGTTTAATGTGTAAAGGACCATCAGGACTCGCAGTTCCTATACCAACCCTATCATTACCACCATCAACGAACAACATATTAGCGTTGCCATTTGACTCGACTCTGAAGTCTACGTCTACTGAATCATCATTAAAGACAGCCTCGCCTTCGTTAAACTCAAGCCTATTGCGAGCAGTACCAGCTACCATTGTTTTTAGTGTTAATTGTGCATCTTCTGTGCCATCAGAAGCATCTCTTATTCTTGTTAATATTTGTCCGTAAATTACATCTTGAGAGTTGTCATTTCTTCCCTCAAATTGTATTTCTCCTAAGAAATCATCATCGGCTGGTGAACCAGAATTTCTATACATCCTAAGATTAGGTCCAACACTAGCATCTGCATCAGTAGTTGTAAGAGTTAAATTGTCGGTGTTATCTGCTAATGTAATTGTTGCGCCAGCAGAAGAAGTTATAGCACCATCTACTTGTAGTGTAGAAGCCATATCAACCGCACCATCTATATCTACTACATCTAGGTTAGTTGTTCCGTCTACGTCAATATCGCCAGATATATCAAGAGAAGTAGCTGTTAAAACACCTGTAACACCCAAAGTACCACCAATAGTTGCATCATCTGTTACTGTTAGATCGTCTTGTACTTTTAAATCTACGACATTTAAACTTGCAAAAGCATCAGTAACTGCTGCTCCACTACCAGCACCATCTAAGTAAACCGCTTTTACATCGCCAGCTGGTATGGTTACGTTAGCGCCAGTGCCTTGTGAAATTATTATATTTTGAGATCCACTCGTGCCGTTTTCAATAAAGTGCATCCTACTCATCGTGTTCGGTGCAATCGTAATCGTACAAGCCGAGTCTAGTGTGCCTGTATATTTGATATACATAGCTCTACCAGGATCCGTAGATCCATCGGCTACAGTTGTGGTGTGTGTGTCTGCATTGGTGGTTATTGCCTCGGTTCCGAAGCCAAGTGCTTCACCAATTAGCTCCAAATTCGTATTTGTCTCAGTACCCCAGGTTCCAGAAGATTCCCCGGTACCAATCTCTTTTAGTCTTAAATCATTTACATAAGTTGCCATATTTCATGTCCTCTTTTATGCTGCGTCTCTACCGCCTTTAATTGTAGTATAGTTTGGTGTTTGAGTTGTTGCAACGTCTGAAAAACTCGGAGTCTGTGTCGTCGTAACATCGCTGTAGTTAGGTGTTTGGTCTGTATCTATCTCTCCATAAACTAAAATCGAGGCAATACTAACAGTTACGCTTTGTCCGGTTGGCACCACATTCGCTTTTGCGACAGTAGATACAGAGCCTAAAGCGCTCGTAACCGCAAAAGACGGCAAGTTAATTACTTCGTTTTCATGGACTATAACTGAGCCAATCGCTGAGGTAATAGATCTACCTGTTAATGTTAGATTAGCCTCTGCATCTATAGCTGGAGATCCTAAGCCAGATGTTATTGCGAGAGTAGTAGGCGTTACATTCGCCTCTGCATCTGTGCTTGGTGCGCCTAGGCCAGATGTTACGGCTCTACCTGTAAGCGTGACGTTAGCTTCGGCATCTACGTTAGGTGAACCTAAACCAGATGTTATAGCCTGTGTGGCGGGTACTACGTTAGCTTTTGCTACTACTGATACTGTTCCAAGAGAGCTTGTAACAGAAAATCCAGTTGTTGTGGCTATTGCGCCAGCTGCTACTGTTACTGTGCCCAGGCCAGATGTTATCGCACCGACGCTGCTTAGATTTAATGGTAGTTCCGTGCCCCAAGCACCTTCGTCCCAGGCGCCACGTCCCCACCCATTAATTATTGCCATTAAAGATTATCTCTTACTAAAACCAGCAAAACTTTAACGTCTGTGAGCTCTTGTCTAACTGGGGCCGTCATAAAGTCTAACTCCAGCATCGCGTCAATCTTGTTGATTGCGCTGATAATTTTTTCTTTATCGCTCATTTTTGTTATTCTACCTCAAATATATCTACCGCTTTGCGGTTGTAATGATTTGTAAATTTTTGTAAACTAGAGTCAATGGAAACATTATATTTTACATGGGAAGAAGGACCAGCTGTTTTAGATCCGGTTGGTGACGAAGACTTCGGATATTTTATTTCTCCAGGTAATACTGACTGGACATTAGCAACACCTAGCCAGGTAGCTGATTTCTTTGTTGACGGCTCGAAAATGTCTAAGACAGATTTCGTAAAGAAGTTTGGAGAGATCGGTAAAGATCTTCCAGAACTACCAGCTGTAACGTAACCCCCCTCAGCAAACTTTTTAACGTCTGTTTTAGAGCTTCTTTTTGTAATTTTAATAATACTGTCGTCTGGCACCACCATATTTGCAGAGCCGTCTGCTTCACTAAATATTTTACCGCCGTAAGGCAGTTTTTTTGGTGAGATGTACTCGTAAAATTTGACTCCATCTGGATCATTGAAACTTTTAGCTATCGGTCCGCTCTGAAAAAAACTATCTATTTCTTTGCCTGTTGGATCTTTTTTTACAAAATCATCTGGCAATATTTTTTTTAATTCTTTTCTCAAAGTAGGATGTTGTCTGCTGAAAGGTTCGGCCACTCTTAACAGTTTGTCACTAGGTACTTCTACCTTGTAGACGAAACCATCGTCACCCGCGTAGCTTGCAGTAGTTTTTTTGCCCTCTATGTTTCTGGCCGTAAAATAATGACCTCTACCATATCGATCTAGGCTTTTTGGTAAACCAAATTCATCTAGTGGTCTTTGAGTCATGTCAAATTTTTCAAATTTTGCTGGACTACCATGTAATCCCGATATGCCCTTGCCTGTGAAATAAAAATCTGGATCTATCTGGTCCTTTGCGTTTTTAAATATAACCGCCATTTCATCTTGTAATTGTTCGCCCTCTAGCCTTATCTTTCTACCTATTTTACCGAGCTCTGTAGGATCTGTGGGCATGCCTTGTGGGAATAAAGATCTAAACTTTTCGTATTTTTTGTGTGCTTGATCGCCAGCTCGCCACATTGGAGCTGTAATTATTCCTACTTCTGCAACTAATTTTTCGCCGTTTGATCCTGTAAATTTAAGATTTATTTTGCGATCAACAAATCCTGTGCCTGGTTTAATGTCCCGGCCCTTATCGAAAACATCGTATCTTTGTCCTATGAATTTTGCTACAGCCTCTTCCTCGGCTGGTGTATTGACTACAATCCTGGTCCTTATAGGATCTGTGATTTGCGACATATCACCCTGGTATTTGTCCCTGGCTTTTTCCACCATCCTTGGTATTTTCTTGGTGGTGCCGACGGGTAACATTGTATCGCTATCAATCTTTATGCCGAACTCTGGCAATGTGGTTTCCAGGTTAAACTCTTTGGCTATATCATCCATCTGCGTTTTAAACTCTGGACCAATCCTAAGCGCTCTGTCGTACATTTTGTTTGCGTCAGCTACCGGGTTTCCGGTAAATAGATCTTCTTGGTGCCTGGTCAAACCATAGCGGGGATCTTTGGGTAGGCTGCTTATGCCTCCTGGTTCTGTCTTAGTCTTAACCATTTGTTTCAAGACAGACTTAGGGCCCCTAGCAAGATCTCCAATCAATGGTATCGCACCCAAGCCAGACAAGGCGGCGATTCCCAAATTAGCTCCGCCTTGTCCTACTCGACCTTGGGTAAAGTCTCGAACCGCGTCGCGGCCGTATTTGGTAGCCGCTGCAACATCCGCAGCCATGCCTGGAGGGGTAAAACCAGCTGCTATCTGTGCTACTAGCGGTACGTTTTCTTCATAACCTGTAACCGCCACATCGAGGAGATCTGGTTCAAACACATTGATGTTATTTTGGCTCGCCATTCCAAGATTATAACTGAAACGGCGAGTTTTTCTATTCGTGTAGTCCCTGGAACTTTCTTTTTATAATTCTGTGAACTTTGTGATACGGGAAATCCTCGAATCCAGGAAACCTGTTTTGTATCTGAGTGGCTATCCTTCTAGCACCCAAGCCTTGTTCTCTAGCAGCTTTGATGAACTTGAGAACCTCTTGTTCTGCCGGAACCGGAATTAGCTTGGTTCTTCTTCTACTACCGGAGTTGTCGTACTCTTTTGTGTAACCAAAAGGAACATGGCCACCGATTGAGTAACCTTTTTCCGCGTAAACAATCTTGCCGCCGTTTAGCCTGGACATAATCATTTCTCTCTCAATCTCCGCAAACTGAGCCATGTTTGTAATGAGTTGTTGGTTGGCCATCCTGGTCATGTCCATCTTTGCCTCCAGGCCAGTCTTTTCTTTTTCCCTGGGTAGGACCACCGGTATGTCTGCAAACATATCGCAGAAGTAAAGCGTGATCCCGGACTCTTCCAGGGTAGGAATCATGTTGACCATTTCCAGGAAGGACCTGGCAAGCCTGTCTAGTTTTGTAACTACTATCACATCATTGGCATCCATGACGTCGGTGAGCTCCCTGGATCCAGGACGTTCGAGTAATGGTTTCATGCCGCTAATCCCAGCATCAGTGAAGAACTGATCGACCGGTCTGCCGCCATACTTGTTGGCCACAAACTCTTCTATGGATCTCTTTTGATCTTCAAGCGAAGATCCATCCTTGGCCTGTTGTTCAGATGAAACTCTGATATAGCCGTAGATGTTATTGATTTGTTTTTTGGGTTGTATCATGCTGCCTCCTTTATTAATTCGTTTATCTTTGATGCCCCATGCTTACATCGTTATCTATCTTGTCACAGACAAAATCAAACATATCATTGAGACAATAACCATTTTCAGAACCCTCAGAGAATCGTTCAAAATGAATAAAATCCTCCCTTTGATTATGTTTAACTACAACGCTTGTATGTTTTTTCCAAACACAAAAATCCACAATATAATTTTTGTATTCAGATAAATAATTCAGAGGACCATCATAAATTGCGGGCACTTTTTTGAATGTACTTTTCATTACGCTGCCTCCTTAGTAACTGTAACAAACTCAAGACCATGTGTTGAAACTGAATTATGAAAGGCTTTTCTAGCTTCTTTTTCGTTATCGTAAGTGAGATTAAGGATATCATTCGTATCTCTATCTCTAATTGTTATGACATATCTTTCTTTCATTACGCTGCCTCCTTTATCAATTCATTTGGTTTGAATTTGTCTTTTGCAACCATGGCCATAATTAAGACAATGCCCTCGTCTGTTTGAAAGACTGTGGGCCCGTTCTCTGTCCCGGTTGCAATAGTCACGGCTCCATTCTCTGCGTCGTTCAATACAAATCCTTTGAGCAAGTTAATGTACTTAACATCTAAGGCCGCGTGACTGTGCTCGACTTTAGTAGGAATCACTGCCTTGTAGTTGGGGAATCTTCCGTCTATTTC
>Ga0181563_10001292_pt1 | contig 24873 bp, 19 predicted proteins | sample 011ome_25_FD_133759 | JGI IMG/M metagenome (GOLD analysis project Ga0181563, IMG submission 133759) | Coastal salt marsh microbial communities from the Groves Creek Marsh, Skidaway Island, Georgia - 011512CT metaG (megahit assembly) | ecosystem: Environmental > Aquatic > Marine > Intertidal...
GCAAAAAATGCGGGGGAGATCATTTCACGTGAAGCCGCCCGATTGGACCGCTTGATCAATGATCTACTGGACTTGGCGCGACTTGGAGCTGTCAATTTCACCATTGATCCATCACAGGTTGATCTCGAGGAATTTGTGTCGAATACCTGTGAGGTGTGGGCATACAGGTGCTCAGAGTCGAATGTACATTTTATTTCACACCCGGCTCCTCAAAGAAACATAATTGTGGATTCCTTGCGAGTGCGACAAATCATCGACAACCTCACAGAGAATGCCCTGCGCGTGACTCCAGCAGATGGGCGCATCGAATTAGTGGTGCAACTTGTGGACTCAAACCTGCAAATCGCTGTTTCTGACTCAGGACCGGGCCTCAGTGATGAAGACATGGCTATTGCTTTTGAACCAGGAGCTCTTTACGAGCGATACAGGGGTGTTCGTCCTGTCGGCACGGGTCTGGGATTGGCTTTGGTTGGCAGACTTGCCAGCGGTTTGGGGGGGAGTGCGAGCGTGCAGTCATCGGAGCTAGGCGGTGCGAAGTTTGAGGTTTGCATCCCTGTCGAATCGAATCCCGAACAGTAGATTTCACGATCGTGAAGATCATGAGTCGGCGAACGCCACCTACTCAGGACGGCAAGTTTCTGGGTATAACCGGTCTCATTGCTGGTGCCGTATTGCTTTTTTCAATTGATCCGACTCTGGGCGTTTACCCACCGTGCCCCAGTCAACTTCTGTTCGGGCTCGACTGTCCAATGTGCGGTGGACTCCGCGGGACCTATTCGCTGCTGCATGGTGATTTCGGCGGCTTGGTTGATCACAATGCACTGCTCGCGGTTCTTTATCCAATGGGTCTCCTGTGGGTTTTCCTTGGAATCGTCAAACGCCTGTCATTTATGCGAAATTTCGAGATTCCGGCCAAACACCGGTCAGCTTTATTAATCGCGCTCGCGGTCATCTTGGTGGTGACCATGGTGTTCTTCACCATAATCAGGAACGTCACCCCGTATTGGGGTTCGGGACTCGGGTGAAATCCTGGGGCAGATACTCTTGAATCGTGACGGTGCTCGATGACATCATTGACGGAGTTCGTGAAGACGTTGACTCCCGCATGGCTCAGGTGCCACTTGATGAATTGAAGGAAAAATCCTTACGTGTCAGGGAAGCGCAAGATGTCGTTTCTGTTTTTCGAGGCGAAGATGTCTGTGTCATCGCTGAAGTAAAGCGGTCCAGCCCGAGCAAGGGTCCGTTGGCTGAAATACCTGATCCCGCTTTCTTGGCCAGTGAATACGAAGCAGGCGGTGCACATTGTGTGAGTGTCTTGACCGAGGAGCGTCGCTTTGGCGGAAGCCTCTCGGATCTCGTTGCCGTGCGCGCCGCCATCGAAATCCCAGTGTTGAGAAAAGACTTCATCATTAGCAGTTATCAACTGTGGGAGGCCAAAGCCCATGGCGCGGACATGGTTCTGCTGATCGTTGCTGCTCTGGAGCAGCCTGCACTTGTCTCACTAATTGAGAGAACCCACAGTCTGGGGCTGACCCCACTCGTTGAAGTTCACGACGAAACCGAAATCGACCGAGCGATCGATGCAGGGGCCATCGTTATTGGCGTGAACTCTCGTAACCTCAAAACCCTCGAAGTAGATCGGAACACTTTTGCTCGGGTCGCCGATCGGATCCCTGCCTCTTGCGTCCGAATTGCCGAATCAGGTGTTCGGGACCATCATGACCTTATGACATATGCAGAAGCTGGCGCCGACGCAGTTTTGGTGGGTGAAGCACTTGTTACCGGAGGCAACCCTCGTGCGGCGGTCAATGAACTAGTGACAGCCGGCGCACATCCTGCATGTAGATCACGAGGTCGTTGATGACTACGACCGAGTCAACCGACAGTGTGCGCAACGGTTCATTGCCAGGTCACTTTGGGCCCTACGGTGGCAGATTTGTCCCCGAGGCTCTCACCGCGGCGCTTGATGAGCTTGATGCGGCGTTTCGTGCTGCAGTAATCGATCCCGCATTTACTGCGGAGTTAGCGAGGCTGGAACGGGACTACACCGGACGTCCGTCGCCTCTGACGCGGGCGAATAGGTTCGAGGAATACTGCAATGGTGCGCGTGTTTATTTGAAACGCGAGGACCTCAACCACACCGGCTCACACAAAATAAACAACGTGTTGGGTCAGGCGCTTCTCACCCAACGGATGGGGAAAACGCGGGTCATCGCGGAGACTGGTGCGGGTCAGCATGGAGTAGCTACCGCGACTGCTGCAGCCCTACTCGGCCTGGACTGCACCGTGTACATGGGTGAGGAAGACACGAGGCGTCAAGCTCTCAATGTGGCCCGCATGAAATTACTTGGTGCTGAAGTCGTGTCCGTAACGGCGGGTAGCAGGACTCTCAAGGATGCTATTAATGAGGCCATGCGGGACTGGGTGTCCACAGTTGATCAAACGCATTATGTGCTGGGAACGGTAACGGGACCTGCGCCCTTCCCTGAACTTGTTCGTTTTTTTCATTCGGTCATTGGGCGCGAGGCCCGGGAACAGATCTTGGCAGTCGAAGGACGCTTGCCTGATGCAGTCGCTGCATGTGTCGGTGGCGGCTCGAATGCAATGGGGCTTTTTAGCGGATTCATCGATGACCCCGAAGTTCAATTGCGGGGCTATGAAGCAGGCGGAGATGGAGTGGAGACCGGGCGCCACGCTGCACGTTTCGCCGCGGGAACACCCGGTGTATTGCACGGCGCTCGTACCTACGTCATGCAGGATGAATGGGGTCAAACAGTCGCCTCGCACTCCATTAGCGCGGGGCTCGATTATCCAGGCGTTGGTCCTGAGCATGCATGGTTGCACGACATTGGTAGGGCGGTCTACGAACCCGTCAATGACGCTGAGGCCATGACAGCATTTTCACTTCTTTCGCGGACCGAAGGAATCATTCCTGCCATAGAGACCGCCCATGGGCTTGCGGGTGTTATGAGATTGGGTGCCGAACTTGGTCCCGATTCAGTGATCATGGTCAATCTTTCGGGACGTGGGGACAAAGACGTTGCCACGGCGGCCCGTTGGTTTGGTATTGACTTGGGCGATGTAGTCAGCGCCGAACTCGCTGAAGGGCGCTAGAGGCCACCCACCCATGAGCGTTCAACGGCGAACCATCGCGGACTCTTTCAGTGATGCCAAATCCGAGGGTCGCGCAGTCCTGATTGGGTACCTACCTGCTGGCTACCCAACGGTTGCCGGGTCTATTGAGTTGATTCATGCCATGCTCGATAACGGCGTTGACCTCATTGAAGTAGGACTCCCGTACTCAGACCCACTCATGGACGGCCCCGTAATTCAGGAGGCTGTCAGTGCTGCACTCGCTGGTGGTGCAACGACCGAAACTGTGCTTGATGTCGTTCAGGCGGTCAGCGATCACGGTGGGCTTCCCGTCGTCATGAGTTACTGGAATCCAATTGAGCGTTACGGTGTCGAGAGATTTGCTCAGGCACTTTCGGACCGCGGTGGTGCAGGCGTAATAACGCCAGATCTGACCATCGAGGAAGCCCAACCTTGGCTCGAGGCGGCACACAAAAATTCCATTGACCCGATATTCCTGGTCGCTCCATCGTCATCGGAAATCCGTATCTCACAGGTGAGTGACCAGACGCGTGGATTTATTTATGCCGCCTCAACCATGGGCGTGACCGGTGCTCGCGAAAATGTCAGTTCTATGGCGCCAGAGCTAGTGGCCCGCGTACGTAGTAGGACAGATCTGCCCATAGCGGTCGGCTTGGGCGTATCCACGGGCGTGCAGGCGGCTGATATTGCCGCATACGCTGATGGAGTGATTGTGGGTTCTGCATTTATTAAAGCCGCAAACCAAGGCGGTTCGGCGGCTGTTGCCGAATTAGCTGCACAATTGGCCCAAGGGGTCAGGTCGGCAGTTCGATAGCCCCACGCTTATCCTTACCGCAAGAGTTTTGGACGCAAACCTGTGACCTGCACCAAATGGATTGCCCGACAAATATTTATCGGACTGGAGAGAAATAATGAGCGAGAGCGCAAAGAATCGCCGGCAAAAGGCTGCTGAGGCGCGCGGTGCCGCGGCATCGGCCGAAAAACGTCGCGAAAGCCTCGTCCGCATAGTGGGTGGAGCAACCGTCGTTGCGGTCATGGCTGCCATTGTCGGAGTAGCTCTCTACGCATCTAATCAAGAATCGGGCAGCAATAGTGCTGGCGGCGCAATCGTTGATCCAGACCCCAGTGCAGCTCTGCCCGCTGGCGTTTTTGGTCCCGACGAAGCTGTGCCTTTTGGTGTGCCTTATGGCAACGCAGCGGCTGATGCGCCCGTACTGGAACTCTGGGAAGACTTCCAATGTCCATCCTGCGGCGCACTAGAAATTGCAAACGGTGCGGGAATTGAACAGTTGGCTGAAGAGGGAGCCGTGCAACTGGTTTATCGCCCAACAGCATTCCTCGATAGTAATCTCGGTAACGATTCTTCCCACCGCGCTATCGCTGCATGGGGCTGCGCCATCGACCAAGGCAAGGTTAAAGAGTTTCACAATCAGGTCTATGCCAACCAGCCCACCGAGGAGGGTACCGGTTACAGCGATGAGCAACTTCTGGCTTTCGGCACTCAATCCGGAATCACGGGCGATGCATTGCAAACGTTCAATCAGTGTCTCACCGATGGCACGTACCTAGCATGGGCAGCCAATAGCACCGAACAGTTCTACAACAATCAAATTCCAGGAACTCCCTCGGGATTCTTAAATGGTGAAATTGTTGGCTCGGAGATTCTGGCTGACCCTCAAGGTCTTGTGGACTTTGTTGCATCGAAAAAATAGATCGTGACTTCAAGCAACGCAGCCACTTGGGTGGGCGCGTCAATTCCAAGCCCCGATAACGGGGTATGGAGTCTTGGACCATTGCCTATCAGGGCATATGCACTGGCCATCGTGCTTGGAATCGTGGTGGCTATCTGGCTGGGCAATAAGCGATATGTGGCACGTGGCGGCAAGCCCGGAGTGATTCTCGACATCGCTATATGGGCAGTTCCTTTTGGCATCATTGGTGGTCGCATCTACCACGTGGTGACCGATTGGCAGATCTATTTTGGCAGCGAAGGCAAAGGACTCGTAGCAGCTCTGCGAATCTGGGACGGCGGGCTCGGGATTTGGGGAGCCGTCGCACTAGGTGCCCTGGGTGCCTGGATAGGCGCCCGGCGCACGGGTGTCATGCTCCCACCGGTTGCTGACGCGATTGCACCTGGCATTGCGCTGGCCCAAGCAATTGGTCGGTTGGGTAATTATTTCAATCAAGAGCTATTTGGATCACCCACCGACCTGCCCTGGGGTTTGGAAATTGGGATAGAGAATCGGCCCGCAGGCTATGAACAGTATGTGACTTTTCACCCGACCTTTCTTTATGAGTCCCTCTGGCTCGTGGGTGTCGCCCTGGTTGTGATCTGGGCGGACCGACGTTTCCGCATGGGCCACGGTCGAGCGTTCGCGCTGTATGTATTGCTCTACACGGTTGGTCGAGGCTGGATTGAAATGCTGCGGATTGATTCAGCAAATCAAATCCTTGGAGTTCGACTCAATGTGTGGACCTCGGTTATTGTCGGATTGGGGGCCCTTGCTTACATCGTCATTTCAGCGCGTTTGCGACCTGGGCGGGAGGACAACCAAGAATTGATCAGGAAGCAGGAGGAAGCGGACCCTGTGGCCAGCGACCCCATGGAGAGCTCGAGCGCGACCAAGGACTAGCCCCAGACACACAAACCGTGAATCTTCAGGTAGGCTTTTCTCGGGCCAACGTCGTCCCAAGATTTACTGCACCCTCATTTTTTGGGCGTAGTCGACGACGTCTAGGAGCCTTACATGTTGGATCGCGCTGACCGTGCTGCAGCCTTTGATCAGTTTTCCACCGCACCTAAAAGCCAGGGTTTATACGACTCGTCACTGGAACATGATGCGTGCGGGGTTGCATTTGTGGCAACCCTCAACGGCACTCCAAGCCATGACATTGTGGCAAAGGGACTTTTGGCTCTGACGAACCTCGAACACCGAGGCGCCTCGGGGTCGGAGCCTGACAGTGGCGATGGCGCAGGGATTTTGATTCAGGTCCCTGACACCTTCTTAAGAGCCAATGTTGACTTCGAACTTCCTGCAGCAGGTTCCTACGCGGTAGGCAGTGTTTTTCTTGACCCCGACCATGCTCTCGAGAGTATTCGTGAGATTGATGTTTTGGCCGAGCAAGAAGATCTCACCGTTATCGGCTGGAGAGAAGTTCCCACAGACCCGAGTCTGATCGGGGAAACGGCAAAGTCGTGCATGCCTGCCTTTTGGCAAATTTTCATCACGGACAACCAATCGAGTGGGATCGATCTCGATCGGGCCGTTTACGGATTTCGCAAGATAGCGGAAAATGAACTTGGAATATTCTTCGCATCTCTGTCCAGTCGTACCTTGTTATACAAGGGAATGTTGACCACGGGCCAACTTGCTCCTTTTTTCCCTGACTTGACAGATGAGAAAATGGCTAGCGCCTTGGCACTTGTTCACTCTCGTTTTTCCACGAACACTTTTCCATCCTGGCCTTTGGCCCATCCTTACCGACTGATTGCTCACAACGGAGAGATCAATACTGTGAGGGGTAATCGAAATTGGATGACCGCACGAGAATCAATGCTGACTTCCGACATTATTCCTGGCGACATGACTCGCCTGTTCCCGATCTGCTCGCCACAAGGCAGCGACTCTGCATCCTTCGATGAGACGCTTGAGCTCATTCACCTGGGTGGTCGTTCATTGCCGCATGCAGTCTTGATGATGATCCCAGAAGCGTGGGAGAACCACGCGGACATGTCTGCAGAACGTAGAGCTTTTTATGAATTTCATGCGACATTCATGGAGCCATGGGACGGCCCTGCCAATGTCTGCTTTACCGATGGCACAGTCATTGGATCAGTCCTTGATCGAAATGGACTGCGCCCTGGACGATTCTGGGTCACAAATGACGGGCTTGTCGTCCTTGCATCTGAGGCAGGAGTTCTCGACTTTGACCCTGAAACAGTCGTTCGCAAGGGTCGGGTGCAGCCGGGCAAGATGTTCCTGGTTGATACGGCTGCGGGCAGGATCATCGAGGATTCTGAAATCAAGGATCAACTCGCGGCAGAACACCCTTACCAAGAGTGGCTCGAAGCGGGTCTCATTCATCTTGACACGTTGCCCGAACGGGAACACATCGTTCACACCTACGAATCAGTCACCAGACGCCAGCAGACTTTTGGTTATACCCAAGAAGATCTGCGCCTAATTCTGGAGCCCATGGCCATTTCTGGCATGGAGCCCATCGGTTCAATGGGGACGGATACTCCAATTGCGGCATTGTCAGAGCGCCCCCGAATGCTGTTTGACTACTTCAGTCAGCTCTTTGCCCAAGTAACAAACCCACCGCTTGATGCAATCCGCGAAGAAATTGTCACATCACTGGGCAGCATTATTGGTCCTGAGGGCAACATGCTGGATGCCGCTCCTGGCCACGCGCGTCAAGTGGTGCTTCCATTCCCCGTAATAGACAACGATGAACTTGCCAAAATTCTGAATATAAATGCGGATGGAAATTTACCGGAATTCGGGGCAGCCAGAATCAAGGGTCTCTACAACGTTGGCGGTGGTGGCTACGCGCTAGAAAAGCGGCTCTCTGAAATCTTCAACGAAGTCGATGCGCTGATCAGACAAGGCAAGCGATTCATTGTTCTCTCAGACCGCGACAGCACAGCGACCATGGCTCCTATCCCATCGTTATTGCTGTGTGCGGCAGTTCATCATCACTTGGTGCGAACCAAGAATCGCACAATGATCAGCTTGTTGATCGAGGCAGGTGACGTGCGAGAGGTACACCATGTCGCCTTGTTGATTGGCTATGGCGCTGCAGCCATTAACCCGTATCTGGCCCTAGAGAGTGTTGAAGATCTTGTGCGTCGAAATGTGATTGTGGGGCTAACCCCTGAAAAGGCGATGCGCAACGTTATTAAGTCATTGGGCAAAGGTCTGCTCAAAGTCATGTCAAAAATGGGAGTCTCCACCGTCGCCTCGTATCGGGGTGCGCAAATCTTCGAGGCTGTGGGCCTATCACAAGAGTTTGTGGATTCATATTTCACCGGCACGACTACCAAGTTGGGTGGTATCGGGCTGGAAGTTATCGCGGCAGAGAATGCGGAGCGCCATGCAGATGCATATCCCGCAACCGGCATTTCACCGGCACATCGCACATTGCGCGATGGGGGTGAGTATCAATGGAGACGCGATGGTTCTCCACACCTCTTTGACCCTGAAACGGTGTTCCGACTTCAGCACGCCACTAGAGCAAAGCGGATGGACATCTTCAGGGAATACACCTCGAGGGTAAATGACCATGCAACACGTTTAATGACACTACGAGGACTTTTCGATTTTGCCCCGGATCGTGTAGCAATTTCCATCGATGACGTGGAACCAATTGAGAGCATCGTCAAACGCTTTTCAACAGGCGCAATGTCTTATGGCTCAATTTCTGCAGAGGCACACGAGACCCTCGCTATCGCTATGAACCGTATTGGCGCAAAGTCCAATACGGGCGAAGGCGGGGAAGACCCAATCAGATTTACGACCATGGAAAATGGAGACTCCAAGCGGTCGGCGATCAAGCAGGTCGCGTCGGGACGATTCGGGGTAACGAGCGAGTATCTGGTCAACAGTGATGACATTCAAATCAAAATGGCTCAAGGTGCAAAGCCCGGAGAAGGTGGGCAGTTACCTGGTAACAAGGTTTATCCCTGGATTGCGCAGACTCGCCACTCCACACCGGGCGTCACGCTCATTTCCCCGCCACCCCACCATGATATTTACTCGATTGAAGATTTAGCCCAATTAATCCACGACCTCAAGAACGCAAACTCGCAGGCGCGCATTCACGTGAAGCTCGTAGCCGAGGTAGGTGTTGGAACGGTTGCCGCAGGAGTTGCAAAAGCTCATGCCGATGTTGTCCTGATTTCCGGTCATGACGGCGGCACTGGAGCATCTCCTCTAACTTCACTCAAGCATGCGGGTGGTCCTTGGGAATTGGGGCTGGCTGAGACTCAACAAACGCTACTGCTCAACGGTTTACGGGATCGAGTCGTTGTTCAAACAGATGGTCAACTTAAGACCGGCCGCGATGTTGTGATTGCAGCTCTGCTGGGAGCCGAAGAGTTCGGCTTCGCCACTGCTCCGCTTGTTGTGATGGGTTGTGTCATGATGCGTGTGTGTCATTTAGACACGTGTCCCGTTGGTGTTGCGACACAGAACCCTGTTCTCAGGGAGAGATTTACGGGTAAGCCTGAGTTTGTTGAGAATTTCTTCGAGTTCATTGCTCAAGAAGTTCGTGAGATTCTGGCCGAGTTGGGTTTCAAAAGCATTGACGAGGCCGTGGGCCATGTTGAAGCATTGAATCCGGAGAAAGCAATTGATCACTGGAAAGCATCGGGCATGGACCTCACTCCAATTCTTCACGCTCCGGAGCTACCTGAAGGTGCCTCCCTACGTTGCACACAATCACAGGATCACTCACTGGACAAAGCGTTGGACAATGAATTGATCGAATTGAGCAAGGCAGCACTGGAAAGTGGTGAGTTGGTTCGAATCGCACTCCCGGTACGAAATGTCAACCGAACCGTTGGGACCATGCTGGGTAGTGAAATTACCCGTGCGGGAGGTTTGCCGGACGGAACGATCGACATCACATTGACGGGATCTGCGGGCCAGAGTTTTGGCGCATTCATCCCACAAGGACTGACACTTCGTCTGGAGGGCGATGCCAATGATTACGTTGGCAAAGGTCTATCCGGTGGCCGCATTGTGATTAGGCCCCAAAGGGAATCAATGTTCGTGGCGGAGGAGCAAACCATCGCAGGCAATGTGATTGCCTATGGAGCGACAGGCGGCGAAATGTTCATCCGAGGCAAGGTGGGTGAGCGGTTCTGTGTTCGAAACTCGGGAGCACACGCGGTAGTCGAGGGGGTCGGCGATCACGCATGTGAGTACATGACAGGGGGCTTAGCAGTCATTCTTGGTCCAACGGGTAGGAACTTTGCTGCTGGCATGTCCGGGGGAGTTGCATACGTTTTGGATCTTGATCCGACTCAAGTGAATGCGGAACTTGTTGAATTCAATTCCCTTGATGCCGTGGATTCAGAAGTTCTCCGCGAACTTGTTGTGTCCCACATGGAGAACACGGGCTCCAATCGCGGAGAGGAATTGCTAGCAACATGGAGTGCCGCCGTCACTCGATTTACCAAGGTGATCCCCAGGGAGTACAAGCGCATTCTTGAGATCGAGCGTGAGGCAATTGCACGCGGAGAAGACCCGATGTTGGCCATTATGAGCAAGATCTAGGAGGAGTTGTCATGGGTGATCCAAAAGGTTTCTTAACGACTGAGCGTGAGCTTCCCAAGCGACGTCCTGTGGATATTCGCATCAGGGACTGGCGTGAAGTGTATGAAGATTTTGAAGCGAGAAATGTCGAAGAACAAGCAGGGCGCTGCATGGATTGTGGGATTCCCTTCTGCCATAACGGGTGTCCGCTCGGTAATTTGATTCCCGAGTGGAACGACTTAATCTTTGAACGAGACTGGGGCCAGGCAATTGAAAGGCTCCACGCGACAAATAATTTCCCAGAGTTCACCGGTCGGCTATGCCCTGCGCCATGTGAAACTGCCTGTGTTCTTGGGATAAATGCCAACCCTGTGACCATTAAGCAAATTGAAGTTTCTATTGTCGACAAAGCATGGCAGTCGGGATGGATAACGCCGGCTCCACCAGATCGACTCACCGGTCGCGCTGTTGCCGTTATCGGTTCTGGCCCCTCGGGACTAGCCGCTGCGCAGCAATTAGCGCGTGCCGGACATACGGTTGCCGTGTTTGAACGGGCAGATCGAATTGGAGGCCTCTTGAGATATGGCATCCCCGAATTCAAAATGGAAAAGCATCATCTGGATCAACGACTCGGTCAGTTAGAGGCCGAAGGAGTGAAATTCCGCCCAGGAATTGAAGTTGGTGTTGACATCACGGGATCAGAATTGCGACATCGTTATGACGCAATCGTGGTCGCGGTGGGCGCCACGATTCCTCGTGATTTGGTAGTTGACGGCCGAGACCTTCAGGGCATCTATCAAGCAATGGAATTTCTCCCATTGGCCAATCGGGTTCAGGAGGGTGATCTGGAAAAGTCACCCCATGATGTTGCGGGCAAGCACGTTGTAATCATCGGCGGTGGAGATACGGGTGCAGATTGTCTCGGCACCTCGCATCGCCAGGGAGCAGCAAGCGTTACCCAACTGGAAATAATGCCGCACCCCAGTGACGTTCGACCCGGATCGCAACCGTGGCCCACCTATCCCATGGTCTATCGGGTGTCGAGTGCGCATGAGGAGGGAGGGGAGCGATTGTTCAGCGTGTCTACTCAGCGCTTCATTTCCGATGATGCGGAAAATGTGTCCGGTCTTGAACTCGTCGAGGTTGAATTTGTCGATGGAAAGTTTGAGCCAAAAAAGGGATCTGAATTTGTGCTCAAGGCCGACGTCGTCCTGTTGGCGTTGGGCTTCACCGGCGCTGAACAGGCACCATACATAGAGCAACTTGGGTTAGAACTTGATGCTCGAGGAAATATTGCACGGAGTGTGGATTTCTCGACCAATGTGGACGGCGTATTTGTAGCTGGTGATGCTGGTCGGGGCCAGTCACTGATCGTGTGGGCGATCGCTGAGGGCAGGTCTGCTGCTTCATCAGTGGACGCGTACCTCATGGGTGCGACCAACTTGCCGTTCCCGGTGAAATCGACCGACAGACCGCTTACCGTCTAGTTGGGGTTCACGTGTTTGTAACCGCTTGCAGATAGGATCGCCTCATGCGCAGAGCAAAGATAGTCGCCACGTTGGGTCCAGCTACACACAGTGCCAAGGGGATTGAGTCTCTGGTTGCCGCGGGTATGGATGTCGCCCGACTGAACCTTTCCCATGGCGATTACAGCGATCATCTGCAGGCGTACAACTGGGTGAGGCAAGCCTCAGACTCGACAGGTCGAAGTGTCGCCGTTCTGGTCGACCTTCAAGGACCCAAGATTCGTTTGGGTCGCTTCGCAACTGGTCCGGTCACGCTCGCCGTCGGCGCTGAATTCATTGTGACGACCGAAGAATGTCCGGGTGATGCCACCATGGTGTCTACCACTTTCACCGGATTACCACGCGATGTTTCACCGGGTGACGTCGTCCTGGTCGATGACGGGCGCATTGAGTTGCAGGTCACAAAGGTGTCGGGACCACGCGTTCACACGAAGGTGATTCATGGTGGTGTTGTGTCCAATAACAAAGGGTTCAACCTTCCCGGGGTTGCCGTCAGCGTTCCTGCTTTGTCCGACAAGGACAGAGATGATTTGCGTTGGGGGTTGGAGGTCGGTGCGGATCTCATCGCTTTGTCCTTTGTGCGATCCTCTGCAGATATTCATGATGTTCACCAGATCATGGATGAACTCGGTGTTCGTGTTCCAGTACTTGCTAAAGTCGAAAAACCTCAAGCTGTTGACAATCTCGAGGACATCGTTTCTGCATTTGATGGCGTCATGGTGGCCCGCGGTGATCTCGGAGTGGAATTACCTCTGGAACAAGTGCCTCTCGTTCAAAAACGTGCGATTCAAATGTGCAGAGAAGCGGGCAAACCGGTAATTGTCGCAACACAAATGTTGGATTCGATGATCTCTGAAAGCCGGCCCACTCGCGCTGAAGTCAGCGATGTGGCCAATGCTGTCCTCGACGGAGCCGATGCACTCATGCTTTCAGGTGAGACGAGCGTCGGGGTTAATCCTTCGCATGCAATCGAAACCATGTCCACCATCATTGCCCATCTCGAAGAGGAAGCTCTCGATCGTCTTCCTGCTTTGCAGGATTCCCCAACAGGGTCAACCGCTCGTGCGCTCACTCACGCTGCGGTCGATGTTGCCGAAAGCATCAATGCTTCCTATCTCATTGCATTCACCGAGACGGGCAGGTCGGCGCGACTCATTTCACGTTGGCGTTGCCAGACTCCGCTTCTTGCCTTCACTCCCAATCCGCGAGTGCGCAGCCAGTTGTCGTTAAGTTGGGGTGTCGAGACCTTTCTTGTCCCTCAGGTACGCCACACCGATGACATGGTCGTCCAGGTGGATAAGGCCTTATTGGAAATTGGTCGGGCGACCGCAGGTGAACGTGTGGTCATTGTTGCAGGTGTGCCTCCTGGTGTTCCTGGTACGACAAATGGCATGCGGGTCCACAAAATGGGTAGCGGCGCGCATGGTGCTGGCCATGCCGCTGCGAATTAAGAAAATGGGAACCACGTAGACTGGACTCACAATAACCAAAAAACGAAATCTCAAATGGCATCCTTTAAAGCCCGTCCAGAGAGGCGGGGAAGGGGCGGTACATGAAAGAGTCATACAAAGATCCGCGCATCGTCGCCGACTCTGATGATATTTCCCGCGCTATCCGGCGCTTGTCTCACCAGATCCTAGAAAACCTCAAAGGTGCAGAGAATTTAGTTTTATTGGGCATACCAAGCAGAGGGGTCCCACTGGCCCATCGGATTTCGCAAAACATCGCAGATATTGAGGGAACAGCAATTCCTGTTGGGTCCCTCGACGTAACTCTTTTTCGCGATGATCTCAAATTGCGTCCAGCGAAAACCCTTGAGCGAACCGAGCTTCCGCCAGAAGGCATCGACGGCAAAGTCGTAGTTCTCGTGGACGATGTCCTCTACTCAGGGCGCACGATTCGCGCTGCCCTTGATGCCCTCAATGAATTTGGCAGACCCACGATCGTGCAACTTGCCGTTTTGGTTGATCGCGGACACAGAGAACTTCCTATTCGCGCGGACTATGTAGGCAAGAATTTGCCCACCTCACAGGCGGAGAAGGTTTTTGTGGAGATCTCCGAACTTGATGGGCAGGATCAAATTGTTATTTCCCACAATGAATTGAAAAATCCATGAAACATCTCATTTCCATCGAAGATCTCAGCAGAGATGACGCAATCAAGATTCTTGACACGGCGGAGCGACTGGATGCTCTTACCGAGCAAGGTGCCAAAAAGTTGCCAACTCTTCGTGGCCGAACTGTCGTCAACCTTTTTTACGAGGACTCAACACGCACGAGGCTTTCATTCGAGCTTGCAGCCAAGCGCTTATCAGCTGATGTCATTACATTTTCTGCAAAAGGATCAAGCGTTTCAAAAGGCGAGAGTTTAAAGGACACCGCACTCACATTGCAGTCGATGGGAGCTGATGCGGTTGTTGTCCGTCACCATGCCTCGGGAGCTGCGCATCAACTGGCGCACACGGGCTGGATAGATGCTGGGATCATAAACGCGGGTGATGGAACACATGAGCATCCAACCCAAGCGTTGCTTGACTCTTACACCCTTCGAGGCGCGCTAACAAAGGATCGCGGCGAGGCACTGGGTGCAGGACTTGACGGCATCAATGTGGGCATCGTTGGAGATGTCTTGCATTCTCGGGTTGCTCGTTCCAACATCCGCCTACTTCATAAGTTGGGTGCGCACGTGGTGGTTATTGGACCTCCAACGCTGATGCCCGTAGGAATTGACAAGTGGCCCTGCGAGGTTCGCTACGACATTGATGGCGCGTTACCGAGTCTCGATGCCATCATGATGTTGAGGGTGCAACAGGAACGCATGAATGGATCGTTCTTTCCTTCACCCGAGGAATACAGTCGAATGTTTGGGCTCAATCGCTCTAGAGCCTCACGCTTACCCCATCATGCAATTGTCTTGCACCCAGGACCCATGAACAGGGGCATGGAAATCACCGCGGAGGTCGCCGATAGTCATCGAAGCGTCATCACCCAACAGGTGGCCAATGGTGTGACGGTTCGAATGGCAGTCCTGTATCTATTGGTTGGAGGAGATTCCATTGACTGAGATTCTGATCACTCGAGTGCGACCTTATGGTGAGGAATGTGTTGATATTCGAATCGTGGGTGAGAGAATCGCTGAGATCGGTTCTTCATTAGAGGCGGGCAACGCGTTGGTTGTCAATGGCCAGGATCGAGTTGCGCTACCTTCATTTGTTGATTTGCACACTCACCTGCGTGAACCAGGCAGAGAGGACGCAGAAACAATCGCAACAGGTTCCCGAGCGGCTGCCAAAGGTGGCTTCTCCGCCGTCTTTGCCATGGCCAACACCAGTCCAGTCGCTGACAGTGCCGGGGTGGTGGAACAGGTGTGGCGAATCGGGAAAGAGGTTGGGTATGTCGATGTATTTCCCATCGGCGCGGTAACTGTGGGTATAGCGGGCGAGCGTCTGGCTGAGTTGGGCGCAATGGCGAATTCTGCCGCGCACGTCAGGGTTTTCAGCGACGACGGAAATTGTGTTTCCGACCCACTCCTCATGCGCCGTGCGTTGGAATACGTCAAGACATTCGGTGGAGTGATTGCCCAGCACGCGCAGGAACCCCGACTCACTGAAGGCGCTCAGATGAATGAGAGCGAACTCTCCAGCAGCCTCGGGCTGGCCGGCTGGCCAGCCGTGGCTGAGGAAGCAATTATCGCTCGAGATATTTTGTTGGCATCACATGTGAACTCTCGGTTGCACATTTGCCACGTCTCGACCGCGGGCAGTGTTGACCTAATTCGATGGGCCAAAAATAGGGGAGTGGATGTTACCGCAGAGGTCACCCCCCATCACCTGCTGTTAACCCAAGAATTGGCAACGGGCTATGACCCTGTTTATAAAGTCAACCCCCCCTTGCGTGCCGAAAGTGATGTTATGGCACTGCGTGCAGGTCTAGCGGACGGAACCATTGACATCGTGGCAACTGACCATGCGCCGCACCCACATGAGGCCAAGGATTGCGAGTGGAATGCGGCAGCCTTTGGCATGCTGGGACTCGAAACAGCGCTAGGAGCTGTAGTGCTTTCAATGTCACAGTTACCTGAATGGGATTGGCGCACTTTGAGTGATCGAATGTCTGCAACTCCAGCATTGATCGGTCAGGCCTTGGATCATGGCCGACCCATCGCTGTTGGTGAGCCCGCAAATATCGTTATCGTGGATACACAAGTGGAGAAGGTCATTGACCCAAGTGAGTTTGCATCTATCTCGCGGAATTCACCGTATCGGGCAATGACTCTTCCCACGTCTATCTCGGATGTCTTCTTTCGTGGGCGCCATGTTGTTCGCGCAGGCGCGGTCGTGGAGATTGGTGAGGTGAATTCATATGACTGAGGCGGCACAAGTCACCGATTGGCCCACTCGTTTGCTCCTTGTGGCAATGATGATTGCCCTCATTGCGATAGTCCTGTGGGCGCTTGGCAGAAAGTGGAAAAGGATTCGCACTGAGACCAAGCCAGACGTGCTCATTACGACTGCGCCACTAGCGTTAACGGAAGTTGAACCGATCAAGGCACTATTTCTCGGAACTTCCCCTGCGGAGCAGTGGATGCGCAAAGTCAACTTTCATGGCCTCGGCGTACGCTCGCGTTGCACGATTTCATGGCTACCCCAAGGTGTTTGGTTCGACCGTGTGGGTGAACCGAGTTTCTTCATAGACAAATCTCAATTGGTGGATTGTGCGGTGGGCTCTGGAATTGCGGGAACGGTGAGGGCCAAAGACAGCGTAATCATTTTTCGATGGCAACTCTCAGACTTGATCCTGGACACGGGGGTGCGTGCCGACACCGTCGAAGGGCACGCCAGACTCGTGGCTCTGGTCGAATCAGGCGAATTTATGTCAGGTGAGATCAAGAACGCAGAAGCGAAGGGATCGGAAAAAAGCTCATGATGCAATCCAACAAACAGACTCGCGCGCCGAAAATTCCGGCGGTTCTCGTATTGGAGGACGGGTTTCATCTGTTTGGGCAATCATTCGGTCATGTCGGTTCAGCATTTGGCGAGGCCGTGTTCTCCACGGGCATGACCGGGTATCAAGAGACGCTCACTGATCCGTCCTATTGCGGGCAGATCGTTGTCATGACCGCCCCCCATATTGGTAACACGGGCGTAAATGCGACGGATGCCGAATCAAGCCGCATGTGGCCCGCAGGATTTGTTGTTCGCGAGATCTCCAGGGTCGTGTCCAATTGGCGCTCCGAGGGCACTTTGCCAGACGCCCTTAGTCACAACGGGATTGTTGGCATCAGTGAGGTGGACACGAGGGCACTCACCCGACATCTGCGTGAGCGCGGCGCCATGCGCATGGGGATCTTTTCCGGCGATCAATCTCGGGGTTCCATTGACAAATTAGTGGAGCAAGTTGCGCAAAGCCCATTAATGGTGGGTGCGAGCTTTACCCATCAAGTCACCTGCGCTCAGATGTACACAATTGAGCCGCAGGGTGAAATTAAAGCTACCTGCGTCGCCGTTGACCTTGGGATCAAGAGTATGACGCCCGAAAGAATGGCGGAGCGGGGAATTCGAGTCCATGTCGTGCCGGCTTCAACCCCGTGGACTCAGATTCAGCAGTTAAATCCTGATGGCATTTTCCTGTCTAATGGACCGGGGGATCCTGCGAGCGCAAATGCTGCCGTGGAGTTGGTGCAATCAGCACTCGAGTCAAAGTTACCCATGTTCGGAATCTGTTTTGGAAATCAAATCCTTGGTCGTGCCATTGGATTGGAAACATACAAACTCCAATACGGACATCGTGGAATCAACCAGCCCGTGAAGGACCTCACCACCGGCAAGGTGGAAATTACGGCGCACAACCACGGGTTTGCCGTTAAGGCTCCAACCTTAGAGGTCTTTGATACCCCCTATGGGCGTGCGCGAGTCAGTCACGTGTGCCTGAATGACAATGTTGTGGAGGGATTAGAGCTTCTTGATCGTCCGGCTTTTAGCGTCCAGTACCACCCTGAAGCTGCAGCAGGTCCGCATGATTCTGATTATTTATTCGATCGATTCTTGGAAAAGATGATGCCCAATGCCTAAGAGATCAGATATTTCTTCCGTGATGGTCATTGGGTCTGGACCCATTGTGATCGGCCAAGCCTGCGAATTTGATTACTCCGGCACACAAGCCTGCCGAGTACTGCGCGAAGAAGGTATTCGAGTGGTCTTGGTCAACTCCAATCCTGCAACGATCATGACCGATCCTGAGTTCGCTGATGCCACCTACATTGAGCCGATAACAACGGAATTTCTAGAACGCATCATCGCAAAAGAACGGCCCGATGCCCTCCTGCCCACTCTTGGAGGGCAAACGGCGCTCAACGCAGCAATAGCCCTCCACGACTCTGGAATCCTTGAGAAGTACAACGTTGAGCTCATTGGTGCCGACGTAGAAGCCATCGAACGTGGTGAGAACAGAGAGAAATTCCGCGAGATTGTTAAGGAAATCGGTGCTGAGAGTGCTGCGTCACGCATTTGTCACACATTGGATGAATGCATTGCTGGTGCAAGCGAGCTCGGATATCCACTTGTTGTGCGTCCATCCTTCACAATGGGTGGAGCAGGTTCGGGTATCGCTTACAACGAAGAAGATTTATTGCGCATTGCGGGATCTGGGCTTCAAGCTAGCCCCACCGCTGAAATTCTTCTCGAGGAATCCATCATTGGCTGGAAAGAGTATGAACTCGAATTAATGCGTGATCACAAAGACAACGTTGTGGTGGTGTGCTCGATTGAGAATGTGGATCCCATGGGGGTTCACACAGGAGACTCAATCACTGTCGCACCCGCTCTGACGCTGACTGACAGGGAATTTCAAAATCTCCGCGACGTGGGGATTGCGATCATCCGTGAAGTTGGTGTCGACACGGGCGGCTGCAATATTCAATTTGCGATTAATCCTGACGATGGTCGTCTGATTGTCATTGAAATGAATCCGAGAGTTTCTCGTTCATCGGCGCTGGCTTCGAAGGCCACTGGTTTCCCCATTGCCAAGATTGCAGCACGACTTGCAATCGGCTACTCACTCGACGAAATCACAAATGACATCACCCGTGAAACTCCAGCGTCCTTTGAGCCGACTCTCGACTACATCGTGGTTAAAGTCCCGCGCTTTGCGTTCGAGAAATTCCCAGGAGCTGACACTACTCTCACCACGACAATGAAAAGTGTCGGTGAAGCCATGGCAATTGGGCGCAATTTTCCTGAAGCGCTCCAAAAGGCTTTGCGTTCAGTTGAACAAAAATCTGCGATTTTCAGTTGGGGTCAGCCTGCTTCGATTGACGAGTTATCAGGTCTCATCGAGCGCATGAAAATTCCACACGATGGTCGATTAAGTCTTGTCCAGAGGGCACTCTGGCTTGGTGCTTCCAATAGTGAGGTCCATGAGGCCACGAACATTGATCCTTGGTTCCTTGATCAAATTGAACGCATCAATGAGGCAGCCGACGATCTGAGTTCAGCGCAATCATTAACGGCGGAGCTGCTCTTTTCAGCCAAGTCGCTTGGATTCAGTGATTGGCAGATTGCGCAATTGCGGGGTGTCCCTGAGAGCGAAATTAGATCAACGCGTAAACGACTCGGCGTCTCACCGGTATTCAAAACAGTAGACACCTGTGCCGCGGAATTTGAAGCTAAAACGCCCTATCACTATTCCACTTACGACAGTGAATCAGAGGCCGCGCCCACTGATCGCAAAAAAGTAATCATTCTCGGATCTGGACCCAACCGAATTGGTCAGGGAATCGAGTTTGACTATTCCTGTGTACATGCTGCCATGACTCTGCGCGATGCAGGTTTCGAAACCATTATGGTTAATTGCAATCCCGAAACCGTGTCAACGGATTACGACACCTCCGACAGGCTCTATTTTGAGCCTCTGACTTTCGAGGATGTCATGGAGATCGTTGAGGTCGAGAGCTCGCTAGGTGAACTAGCGGGGGTTATCGTGCAATTGGGTGGTCAAACTCCGTTGGGGCTGGCCCAGGGTCTCGCGGACGCAGGCGTGCCAATTGTTGGAACACCACCTGAGGCGATTCATGCCGCTGAAGACAGAGAGGCATTTTCCAAGGTTCTTGACAGGGCAGGGGTTCCCGCACCTGCGCATGGGACTGCGAAGTCGTTCGAACAAGCCAGAGACATTGCCACGCGAATTGGATATCCCGTACTTGTCAGGCCCAGCTACGTTCTTGGAGGCCGAGGTATGGAAATTGTTTACTCCGAGGACATGCTCAAGAGCTATCTAGAGCGAGCTACGGAACTCAATCCGGAACATCCGGTTCTGGTGGATCGATTTTTGGATGATGCCATTGAGATCGATGTTGATGCGATTTTCGATGGAGTTGAACTTTATCTAGCGGGTGTCATGGAACACATAGAAGAAGCTGGTATTCATTCAGGTGACTCCGCGTGTGTCCTCCCTCCCATTACTTTGGGGGCAGAAGATATTCAAAGAATTCGTCAGTCCACATTGGAGTTGGCCAAGGGTGTTGGCGTGCGTGGGCTCATTAACGTCCAATTCGCTTTGGTGAGTGATGTTCTTTATGTCTTGGAAGCCAACCCTCGCGCCTCGCGCACAGTTCCCTTTGTGTCTAAGGCAACAGGGGTGGCAGTTGCCAAGGCAGCCGCGCGCGTCATGATGGGTGAAACTATTGCGCAACTGCGAACGAGTGGAATGTTGCCTGCCGCTGGTGATGGAGGTTCGTTACCTCAAGGGTGTGCAGTGGCGGTCAAGGAAGCGGTCTTGCCGTTTGGTCGTTTCCATGGTGTGGACACCGTGCTCGGTCCGGAGATGAAATCGACGGGCGAGGTTATGGGAATAGACCAGAACTTCGGAGTCGCATTTGCAAAATCGCAGGTGGCCGCGTTCAATGGTGGTTTACCCACTTCTGGCACGGTCTTCGTGTCATTGGCAAATCGTGATAAACGTTCTGCAATATTCCCGGTCAAGAAGTTGGCTGATCTGGGATTCACCATTCTTGCAACGGTTGGTACGGCTGACGTTTTGCGACGCAATGGTGTTCAAGCGGAGGTTATTCGCAAACAGTTCGAGGGTCGCGGCAGTGAAGGGCAACGGACAACCGTTGATGCCATTATGGCTGGCGATATCGACCTAGTCATAAATACTCCTTACGGGGTTGGTCCCAGAAAAGATGGCTATGAAATTCGAACTGCGGCCGTATCCAAGGGTGTCGCGTGTATTACGACTGTGCAAGGTCTCGGAGCAGCCGTTCAGGGCATTGAGTCACTCATCAATGAGGAAGCATCTGTGCTGTCAATACAGGAGCATTCGAGTAATCTGAACAAGTTGAGGTCCTTGGATCGGGAAGGTGTGCAATGAGTACCGTGGGCACCATGAGTACCAATGCGAGTGGCAGCGGTTCCGGGCAATCAAAACCCATCCAGGTAATGGGTGAAATTTTAGATATCAATCGATCCGGTTCCTATTTCATCTTGTCAATCACTGCACCTGGTATCGCTGAATTCGCGCAACCTGGGCAGTTTGTCACGGTCGGTATGGGAGGCGAGGAAACCAGCATGGTGCTCCGGCGATCCTTTGCGATACACCGTGTTCAATCGCGTGGCGTTTATGGTGGATCGCTAGATCTTGTGGTTTCCCCAGTCGGTAAAGGGACCACGTGGCTGGCAAGTCGCAAGCGACATGACCAAGTCAGTCTTGTTGGTCCATTGGGCAAGCCGTTCACCCTCCCGACTCAGGCGGTTTCCTGTGCACTTATTGGGGGTGGTTATGGATCAGCCCCACTTTTTCTTTTGGCAGAAAAGTTGCGAGAACGCGGATGCCGCGTCGACTCGATCATTGGAGCGTCGAGTGACGACAAACTCTTTGGTGGCTTGGATCTGAAGAGAGTCTCCAGCTCGTTGACCGTTACAACCGATGACGGTAGCTCTGGTATCAAAGGTCGTGTCACTGACGTCCTTGACTCAATCATTGACGCAGGGGGCACTGACATCATTTATGCCTGCGGTCCCATGCCAATGCTGGCACGGGTGGCGGAAATCGCAACGACAAGAAAAATTTTCAGTCAATGTTCAGTTGAGGAATCGATGGCTTGCGGCATCGGTGTGTGCATGACATGTGTACTCCCCGTAGTGGGCGATGACTCAATTACTCGGATGGTGCGCTCCTGCGTCGAAGGACCGATTTTCAGGGGAGATCGAGTTCGTTGGTCTGATATCGGAACAGTGCCCTCCGATACATTCGGTGCACCCGAGGCAGCAGGTATCTGATGACCAGAGCCATCATCTCCACTCAAGGAAATTCCACTCAAGGAGTGTCCTCCCAAGGGTCGCAGGTCCCAGAATCTGCGGGGAGCCGAGGGTCCATTGTGACCCCGCAAAGTTGGCTCGACATGTCAACCAACCTTGGAGGGTTGAATCTTTCGAGCCCCGTGCTTACGGCATCCGGGTGCGCCGCCGCAGGACGGGAACTGGATAACTATTTCAACATTGCTGAGTTGGGCGCAATCGTGACGAAGAGCATCATGCTGGCGCCGCGTGCTGGGCGTGCTACACCGCGAATGGCTGAGACACCCAGTGGAATGTTGAACTCAATTGGACTCCAAGGTCCGGGGGTTGACAACTTTATTGAGCAGGATTTGGCCTGGCTCAATGCCCGTGGAGTACGCACGATTGTTTCGATAGCAGGTGGGACGGCCGAGGAATTTGGCAAAGTCGCAGCAAAGTTACGGGTGGCAGGTGGTGTGGACGCTATTGAGGTGAATATTTCGTGCCCGAACGTCGCAGACAGAGGCCAAGTATTTGCATGCAGGAGTGATTCGGCTGCCAATGTAGTGCAAGCGGTTCGCCGCAACAGCGACAGCAAGATGCCGATTTTTGCCAAGCTCTCACCTGATGTCACAGACATAGTTGAAATTGCTCGATCTGTTGTTTCCGCCGGTGCAACCGGTGTGTCAGTAATCAACACGTTACTTGGCATGGTTATGAACACAACCACCATGCGCCCTGCGTTGGCCGGTGTTACAGGAGGGCTCTCCGGTCCTGCTATTCGCCCCGTTGCAGTTCGCTGTGTTTGGCAGATCAGGCAGGCAATGCCCGAAGTACCAATTATTGGTATGGGTGGAATTCGATCTGGACATGACGCATTAGAGTTCATTTTGGCGGGGGCAAATGCAGTTTCGGTCGGCACATCGATTTTCAATGATCCATCTGCGCCGATTCGGATCCAACGAGAACTCGCACATGAGCTTGGCCAGCGGGGTTTCCCCAAATTCTCCGACGCCGTGTCATACGCTCACCGCACTGTGGATCTAGTGCCAAATCCTGCCCAGGAAACTTTCGCAGATGACTGGGATTTCATCACCGAGTGATCACTGGATCCAACTCGTCAGAGCGGATACGCGAAAGGACAAGTACACCGATGGCAAAAGCTCCCATAGCAGTCGCTCTTGACGCACGCAATCTCAGTGAAATGAAATCATGGGTGAACGCAGTCTCCCCATTTGTATCGACAGTAAAAGTTGGTCTTGAGACTTTTTATCGGGACGGGCCGCTCGCTGTTGAGGTTGTTTCGGAGAGTGGGTGCGACCTCTTTCTGGACCTCAAGTTGCACGATATTCCGAACACTGTGTCAGGAGCTGCGTCCACATTGGCCGTATTCCAGCCGACGTACCTCACGGTCCACGCCTCCGGTGGAGCATCCATGATCGAAGCGGCTGCCCTAGCACTACCTGATACGCGAATAACCGCAGTCACCATTTTGACCAGCTTGGATGACCAAGAGTTGGAGCGCATGGGAATCGGTACGCCTGCACAGGAGACTGTTCTCCTTTTGGCCGCAAACGCGGTAGCGGCTGGTGCGCGAGCGCTCGTTTGCTCGCCGCAGGAGGTTGAGGCAGTGCGGGGGATAGTCCCTTCAGACGTCGTTCTCATCACGCCCGGTGTGCGGCCAGGTGGTGCCAGCGCACACGATCAAAAGCGGGTCGCAACGCCTCATCAGGCCATTTCTTCAGGTGCGGACCTTCTCGTTATTGGTCGTCCCATTACAGGTGCGGTTGACATGTCTAAGGCTGCTGAAGACATTGCGGCAGAAGTGAATGCTGCAACTAGTGCCCTATCGCATCAGTCTGGCGTGCAATGAGTAAAGCCCCGTTACTTGTAGTTTCAGGACCATCGGGTGTTGGTAAAAGTACTGTGGTCCGTGAAGTTCTCACCCTGCTCCCTAACGCATGGCTCTCTGTTTCTGCGACAACCCGAGCGCCTCGCGATGGTGAAGTGGATGCTCATGATTATTTTTTTGTGTCCGATTCACAATTCGACGCACTCATTGAGTCTGGTGGGCTGTTGGAATGGGCGACCTATGCAGGCAATCGATATGGAACGCCGCTCGCTCCTGTGAATGAACATCGGATCAATGGGCAACCGGTGATTCTTGAGATCGAGGTTCAAGGCGCACGGCAGGTTCGTTTGAGTGCTCCCGATGCAATATTGGCCTTCATTCAACCACCAAGTTGGGAGGTCCTAGAGGAGCGCCTGCGGGGACGAGGCACTGAAGCGCCTGATTCACTAGATCGGCGACTTGAGATCGCGGCATCGGAAATGGCGGCGGCGGCGGAGTTTGATGCTGTGGTGACGAATGCCACTGTGCGGTCCTGTGCGGAGGACTTGATAGCATTGGTGGCTGGCCCCGAGTTCTCGGGGTGAGCATGTCACATGACCGTTGATATGACCCAGAGACTTGAAGTTGTGAAATGAGGATCCATGAGCGTACGCCCTGAAGGCATCACCCATCCTTCGATCGATGATCTCCTGACCAAAACGGATTCCAAGTATTCATTGGTGAGTTACGCGGCCAAGCGCGCTCGACAGATCAATGCCTATTACGCCCAGCTGGGTGAAGGTCTGCTCGAATACATCGGTCCGCTGGTTGAAACCCATGCACAGGAAAAGCCTCTATCGATTGCCC
>Ga0181563_10001307_pt1 | contig 24737 bp, 18 predicted proteins | sample 011ome_25_FD_133759 | JGI IMG/M metagenome (GOLD analysis project Ga0181563, IMG submission 133759) | Coastal salt marsh microbial communities from the Groves Creek Marsh, Skidaway Island, Georgia - 011512CT metaG (megahit assembly) | ecosystem: Environmental > Aquatic > Marine > Intertidal...
CCAACCTTGCTATCGTCACTATCACCCCATGCGATTGGTAATAAATCATCCGCTTGGATCTTGAGCAATGCGAGATCTGTTAGAGCGTCCGAACCGACCACCTCCGCCGACAATTGTCGGCCATCGCTTAGGGTCACTGAAATGGACTCACCGCCCAGTATGACGTGCCGGTTAGTGAGAATGTATCCATCCTGATCAACAATCACTCCGCTACCTTGGTCGGTAGGAGGCATCCCACCGCGAAAAAATTGCTGAGCTAATTTTTCACTCTCACTTACTAATCGCCGCTCTACATCGATGTGAGCAACACTCGGTCCTACGGCCGATGTCACCATTTGGTATGCGTCACTTAAAGCATCCAATGAGACGTTACGCAAACCATCCCTACCAGATTGATACTCAGCTCTTAACTCCCCACGATGCCATGCGTACCTCATCTCCTCGACAATCTGCGGGATCACAAACCTCGCAGAAAGAAGCATAAGCGAGATGGTTGCTAAGACCGTCAACGCATGCGTAAGAGAATCTGACTGCCGCTTGAAACGCGGAACAGCAACAACTCTTGATGGGAAATGTTCCTTGGCAGGCTTAAACGAAACTCCGGAATCAAGCTCAGCTTGCTTTACCCGGAGCTGCGAAAAATGATTAGCCTCCCACAATGCATGACCGCACGCATTCAGCTCTGAGGAATCGACATGTGTGGTTTCATTTGATGCTGACGAATGGTTCTCTGACGCTTCCCCCGTCGGAACTGGCTCAACATCTCGGCCAATCAGGTCGACGGATTGAACCACGGAGATCTCCGAGGGATCTGATTGCTCTTTCATCGACAGTTCGACTCCGAAACCAGAATCTGGTGGATAACAAAACCTAAATCTCTTTACCCTACAAGGCCGCTCGTACAATATTGTAGAGACGGCACGCAGACTGTGTACTGTTTTCTTCGAAGCCCGAAATAAACGAACAAAAAATCAATAAAGATTGAATGCGTCTTAACGATCATTACTAGACAAGGCACACACAAAAACGCCATAAACTGAAGGTTCACCACCACCGTTTGCGACCAAATTTTGCAACGTGTGATCAAACCTATGATTTACACGATGACCGCAACCAAATCTGTAGTACCCGACCATCACCCCACCCATTAGTCCGCTGAAACCATGTCCGACTCCGTTTGTAACGCAATTTACCAAGAACTGTCCGCCATCCGTCTGATTGACCCACATACCCATATCAACCCGCTCGCCCCAGCCTCAACAACATTGGCAGACATTCTCGGCTATCACTACTACACCGAATTGGCTCATTCAGCCGGTATGCCAAAAGGATTAATCGAAGAAGAGGGAATTTCGCCGAAAGCGAAAGTCGAAAGGCTGGTGAGGCATTTAGGACCGATTGAAAACACCGCTCAGCACAGTTGGCTTATCCATATATGCCAAAAATTCTTCGGACTAGAGGGTCACCGACTTGACGAAACAAATTGGGAAACGGTGTACGACGTTTCAGAAACAAAAATGGCTTCGGCGGATTGGGCCGAAACCGTATTAAACGAGAGCAATGTAGAGGCGGTTTTCCTGACAAATGATTTCGACGACGAACTCACGCAGTTCGACCCAAATACCTACATTCCCTGCTTGCGTACCGATGATTTAGTTTTTCACCTAGGAAAGGACTCGACCCAACAACGACTGGAATCTTGCACTCAAATACAGATTGGCGATTCGCTCTCATGTCTTCGCAACTCGCTTGAAAACAGATTTGAGTATTTTATCTCAAACGGGGCTAGGGCGTGCGCAATCTCCCTGCCACCAAACTTCTCCCCGGATCGAATAAGCGACGGAAGGGCGGAGACCGCGTTATCGGATGTCCTAAGATGCGGTGCAAATGCTGATCCTGCAAACCAAGTTGCACTATCAAGCCGTATTTTTTGGACTCTGGCGGAACTTTGCGATCAGCACGGCCTACCGTTCGATTTAATGATCGGCGTTAATCGCGGAGTTTACCGTGATGGCGTATTCCAAGGACAAGATCTATACGATAGTCGCGTTTCTCTGATCCAGTATCGCGAACTCTTCAATGCCTTTCCCAATGTCAAATTCCCAATCTCAGTACTTGCAAGCGTAACCAACCAGGAACTGGTTAGTTACTCATGGATCTTTCCGAATGTCATCACAAACGGTCATTGGTGGTACAGCAACACCCCTTCTTTTATCGCAAGAGATGCTGCCGCGAGACTCGAGGCGGTACCGCAAACCAAACAGATTGGCTACTACAGCGATGCCTACAAACTTGAATTTGTACTCCCTAAATTCGACATGTATCGGCGCATTCTTGCCAACATACTTGGAGAGCAATTCGTCAAACAGAATAACTGGAGCATAGAAAGAGCGGTTGAATTGGGGCGCCGCGTACTGCGAGACAATGTCGAAAGCATATTCCCTGCTCTAGGAGATAAAAAAAAAGCCTAGAAGAGGGATCAAGAAGGAACCCCATCCCCCGCGACCCCCTACCGAATGAGGAAGAAATCGCAACGCTCGGTATTAGGGATGTTGAAATTTATGATAAGCGCGTAATGGATGGGTGCTCTATCGACACAGATGCTTCCCCACTCAACGTCGGTAAGCTCACAAACGAGCAATCCCATTTACTGAGCGCGACCGAAAAATTACTTCACGACAGTCGGTCGCGAGTGAAACGAGATCCTCATACGGGAGAGTTGACCGTACAACCGCGAAAGTAAATCTTGCAGCACTATTGGCTCGACTACCAATGGAAAATTGCGAAGGCAGTCAGGTTTCACAACCCACAATCACTCTTTGGACATCCAACAACTATTGATTCGCGAAATCGCCCAAAAGAGCTTTCTCAACCCGATCACTTGTTAGCTATATTTGAACAGATACATAGCAGTTAACGCTGGCAAATTACGTATCAAAACTTTTCTGCGATGCCTCTTCGGCGATGATTCGATTTATCGCATTGAGCATGGCTAAGATCGTGCTCTCTACACTGTCAGTGCTTACACCAACGCCGCGATAGCTCTTCCCCTTGTATTCAACTTCTAGGTTAACCTCTCCGATCGCATCCCTACCCAGAGTAGCGCTTCGAACACGAAAGTCTTTGCAAACTAGTTCCATGTCCACAATTTTCTCGACTGCCCAAAACGCTGCATCAATAGGCCCGTCACCCTGTTGAACTGATTCTGAGAACTCCTGATCTCCATTCCTGAGCGTCAACTTCACACTTGGATGATGATCCTTACCACTACGCACCTCGTAGTCAACCAACTCCCACTGTGCATCGACACTGCCACTAATCTGATGCTGCACTAGAGCGATGATGTCTCCATCGTATATTTCCTTTTTCTTGTCAGCCAATTTCTTAAACTCATGAAACACCTGCTGCAACTGATCACTGGTCAGAGTAAAGCCCAATGTTTTCGCACGATCAGCGAGGGCAGCACGCCCACTATGCTTTCCCAACACCAAGTCCGTCTTCGCAAAACCAACCTCTTCAGGTCTCATGATCTCGTAGGTGCTTCGTTCCTTGAGCATGCCGTCTTGATGAATACCCGACTCATGTGCAAACGCATTCTTACCAACGATCGCTTTGTTACGCTGCACCTGAATTCCAGTTGTCTTCGAGACCAGACGACTAGCAGGAACTAACTTGGTAGTATCAATCCGTGTGCTACATCGAAAATAGTCGTTTCTGGTTTTCATTGCCATCACGACTTCTTCCAAAGCAGCATTCCCAGCTCGTTCACCAATACCATTAATGGTGCACTCGATTTGACCTGCACCGGCAGCCACCGCAGCTAAGCTATTGGCAACCGCCAGCCCCAAGTCATCATGGCAGTGCGTGCTCAAAACAGCGCGATCAATATTGGGAACACGATCTCTGAGCATTTTAAAACGGTCAAAAATTTCGTTAGGAGTCGCATAGCCAACCGTATCAGGGATATTCACGGTAGTTGCCCCTGCGTCAATTGCCGCCTCTACCACCCGACACAAAAAATCATACTCAGTTCGGCACGCATCCTCTGGGGAAAATTCGATATCGTCACAGTAGCTTGCGGCACGCTTCACACCGGCAATCGCTCTCTCTACGATTTCATCAGGAGTCATTCGTAATTTAAATTCACGGTGAATGGCACTCGTTGCAAGAAAAACGTGAATCCGCGCACTGGGAGCATGCTTCACTGCCTCCCAGGCTGTGTCGATGTCTTTTTCATTACAACGAGCCAAACCGCAAATGGTCGGCCCTCGCAAAGTCTGCGATATTTGTTTTACAGATTCAAAATCTCCAGGCGATGCAATCGGAAAACCCGCCTCGATGACATCAACACCCATATCAGCTAACAACTGAGCAACTTCAAGCTTTTCAGCGAGACTCATACTAGCGCCCGGAGATTGCTCTCCATCTCGAAGTGTTGTGTCGAAAATTTTGATTTGTCGATCTACACTGCCCTGCCCTGCTTCAGCAGAAGAGCCTTTGCCAGTTTTTGTAGAAACAGTCATCCGAAACTCACTTTGTTGATTGGGCTTTACTAAGCCAATATCGAAAAAAAACCCGAGACGCCAAACAGCGACCCGGGTTCATTGTCTTATAATGCTCTCGTTTCGAGATCCAACAAACCCCTATCGCGGCACGCCCAGAAGCGGCAGCAGAAATTCGTCTAGCAGGGGTAGATTGTTCATCCCCTAATCGTAGGCTCGAATGAACCGCGACGTCAACGGTTGGCTCCACCAGCAGAGGCATTTTTGGAGTAATCTTCAACTACTAGACGCTCAGTCCCGTAAATTCAAATTCTATTAAAACTATAGATTTACTGCATTTTGCCAGACCGCCGACAACTCCCCTTGCAGCTGCGAGGGCACCTCCTGGCCCTCCTTCACTAAAGTGTGCAAAGCGTTGGCCAAAAGGTTCTGCCTTGAAACAAAGACCCCTTCGTCGTTAGCCTCAATCAGAATACTTCTTGCGGTTTCTCCGGATCCTTTCCGTAGTAATCGAGGCTTTTCTAAATTCGACTCATCAAAAGCTAGAGCCACCGCGACGTTTGCATCGCTGGTAATGACCAAGTGCGGTATTTCTGACTGATCGACGGATCTCAGACCGCTACGGCTTTGCCGCCAAGTACTCTGTCTTTTTCGCATTACTTCACGCCCCGCCTCTGACTCTTTCATCTCCTCTCGCAATTCCTGATCCGTCATCATGATTTCTCTCTCAAACTTCCAACGCTGCAGGAAATAATCCACAACACCAAGCCCAAGTAGACCAATCGAAACCTGCAGGCAAATCACGGTGACAAACTCGAACAGTGTTGAACCCGTCTCGGCAAAGGTTAGCCTTGGCAGGGCAGCCAATACGCCTGTTTTTTGCCGAACTGCGAAAAACGCGACGCAAAGGACAAAAAGAATTTTGAATGAGGCCATCACCAACCGAAACAAAGATTCGATTGAAAAAAGTCGAACAAGCCCTGCTGAAAGACTAAGTTTTTTGACATCCGGGTGAACGCGCGATAGCGATAAAGGCAAACCTGTCTGAAGCAAATGAACTAACACAACAGCGATAAACATCGCAACCAGTAACGGCAACACGAACAGCAAATACCTAGCAACCCCATCCCCAATTCTGTCTACCCAATAAATATTATCACGAGACACCACCGACACAGAAACCAAGGACTCCTTAAGCCATGATGCCAACTTACTGAATAAAGACTCCCCGAAAACCAACAAAACAACCAATGCAATCACGAGCAGGGCCGCTGATGTCAAGTCATTGCTTTTGACTACTCTGCCTTCGGCTTTCGCTTTTTGACGTCGACGATCTGTTGCAATGTGTTTCTTTTCACTCATGATTCATCACGAATTCACAGACAGTAAAATTCTATCACCACACCTTGCTAAGACCTTCAATGGCTCGCACTAACTCTGACTGAAATAGCCAACCTGCGGATCCAATCGTGACGGAAAGCCCCGCAACAAGAACCAAGGCATTTAGACTGAGACCAACTGCAAGAAGATTGATCTGAGGCAAAGTACGACTCACCAAACCTGTCAGCAGATTCGTCAGCAACAAGATCGCTATCACTGGCGCTGCAAATTGAAAACCTGCGATCACTACCTGTGATAAATCCTCAATTAATAAATCAATCCACTTTCTTTGCATTCCGATCTCGCCGAGGGGAATCTCGCGAAAACTCTCGAGAACAACTTTAACGATTAGTCGATGGCCACCAGATGCAAACAACATTGCTGTCACAAAGACACCAACTAGAGCCGAGACAATTGAACCAGAAACTGAGTTCCCCAGTGAAGCACTTTCACCCAACTGCAAACCCGATGCCTGTGAAATCAGTTCTCCACCAACCTGAATGCCGACAAACAACAACTGGATCACTATTCCAATCAAAAATCCAACGCAGCCCTCTAGTATCAAAGCAATAAAAAAATCAGCAAAACCATTGAACTGAGTAGAAGAATACACCTCACTAATCGATGGCAAAACAAGCACGGTCATTGCGGCAGGAATCAACAACTTGAGGTGCCGTGGCAAGGTTGACGATAACGCAGGCATAGCCGCCAACATCGATCCAAGCCTTGCTAAAACCAAAAAGCCAAGGACTAACTGATTCGTATACCATGTCGCAATCCAATCCATCATGGAATTCCAGCCGACAAGAAAACCGACCGAGTAAACTCGACCATGCGACTGACCAACCACGGGAAACAGACCAACATCACCGCAGACATCACAATCAATTTTGGGACAAAGGACACCGTCTGATCCTGTACTTGCGTTAATGCCTGCAGAAGGCCTATCACCAGACCCGCCAGCATCGCCGACACCAACATCGGCGTTGCCATCACCAATGCAGAGGTGAGCGCAAAGCGGCAAAGATCAGTCACAGCGTCCGCGTTCATGTGGTCCCACAAATCATTACAGAACGTTCCCGAAACTATCCATCAACATCTGAACCACCAAGTGCCATCCGTCAACCAAAACGAAGAGTAACAGCTTGAAGGGAAGCGAAACAACCTGAGGTGGTAACATTAACATCCCCATCGATATCGTTACGCTGGCAACGACTAAATCAACGACTAGGAACGGTAAAAAAATCTGAAAGCCCATGAGGAATGCTGTCTTCAATTCGCTCAGCACAAAGGCAGGAAGCAATACACGAATGGGAACATCCTCAAAGCCAGTGGGAGCCGGAGCCGAGGAATCCATGTACTCATAAAACAGATGAACATCATCGTGATTCCCAGTGATATCGATCTGCCTCGACATAAACTGACGAACCGGACGCACACCTGCAGAATATGCTTCTTCCAAACTCACAGGAGTAACTTGCTCCGTGTAAGGCTTGATCGCGTCGCGATAGACCGATTGCCACACAGGCGTCATCACGAAAAGTGTCATGAAGAGTGCGATGCTGGTAAGGACTTGAGTTGGCGGTAAAGATTGCAAGCCTATCGCTTGCTTCAAAATCCCTAGTACGATCACAATCCTGATGTAGCATGTGGTCATCAGTAAAATCGCGGGCGCCATACTGAGCACGGTTAGCACGCCGATGGTTTGCACACTTCCAAAAAGCCCCTCCGGACTTACCCAGCCATCTGGCCCCTTCGTCAGAACATCGACGCCAGAAACATTTAACGGCAACGACCTCTCTGAATCAGATTGGCCACCTGCCGATTCGCTGGAGAGCTCATCTTCGTCTTGTAAAGTTTCGCCGGCTCCAAGATTGTTACGCGAATCAGCAATGTTTCTACTCAGTCGTGATTGCACGGCTCCATCCACCACTTGTGCAATGCACACATGTGCGGGACACAGCAAGCTAAAGGCGAAAACAGAGAAAATTGAAACTCGATACCACATCCGACTGCAGTCACTCCCTTGATCGATTTGACCATGGGCAGGTTAGCGGATGTGTGTGAGTAAGTGAATGCGAGAAATGGATTAGGACGTCACCGCGAATCTTCTTAACGCTACGCATGTTTCACGACTTGTTTCCCAACAATCAAATCAAACGAACTTGCTTCGAACCCCGCCATACAAACGAAGCTAGCCGGACCATTTTATCCGACTGCGAGCACGTTATGCGTCGTAGATTTGATAGAGCATGAGGTAAACCATGACCCCGGTAATTGAAACATAAATCCAAATCGGGAAGGCATAACGAACAATCTTTCGATGCTCCTCTACCCTTCCCTTCATCGCTAGAAAGATCGAACGCAGCGCGAAATACGGGACCGTTATTGCTAGCACCAAATGTGAGCCCAACAATACATAGTAAAAATACCTAGCGGCTAATGGAGCTACCGACTCATCCGTTGGGAACCTCTGATTCGGCTCACCTGTCACGACGAGCAGAGCCACCTTGTGAATCAAGTACAGCAACAAAAACAAACCACTTACCGTCAAAGCGGAGAGCATCAGTCGCTTGTGCGCGAGGACATTTCCGGACTTGATTTTCAATCGTGCCGCAAGTAGCAAAAATATCGCCAGCGTATTTAAACCAGCTGTCACATGTGGCAAATTGCCTGCTAGAAATTGCCAGTCCATCAAGATCCCTCGCTGTTGATCAATTCGTTTATTTTTTCTTTGAGCTGCTCAAACTGAATTGGCTCCGGCCAATTGTAAAACCCCTCGATCTTGCCTGTAGGATCCACCAGCACAAGTCTCTCCGTGTGAAACTGTTTGTTGACAGGCTGCCGGTAAACCTCAGCACCAACTCTCCTGATGTAGTTCAAGTCGCCCGTCAGGAAAAGCCATTGGCTTGCATCCGCATTAAAGCGAGCAGCATATTCTCGCAACTGTTCCGGTGTGTCGGTTTCTGGATCCACCGAGATCGCCACAAAACGCACATCACGCCCCTGAAACTCGTCTTGAAGCTCCATGATTTTTTGATTTTGCTGCACACAGATACTAGGGCAGCTGCTGAAAAAAAAACTCACTACATAAGGCGCACCAAGTAAATCTTCACTAGAAACCATCTCACCGCTGCGTTCCGTCAATTCAAAGCGACTTAACCAAGCTTCTGCATCCGGAGGATGTGAAACCTCGGGATTCTGTACGTCGAGAATTTCGTTCTCCGTCAGCCCGTCCCGTGCCCCTTCGTTTGTATAGACCGTCTCATTCGCAGTTGGACCGTTAACCTGTGACCGATGATTCGAATATCGCAACAAAAGCCCCAGCAACACACCGGACAGCAAGATAAGACTGATGCGCAAAACTTTTTTCATATCGTCATCCGCCAAAGCATTACCACGCCACCTTAAACTTCCATTACCTAGGAAATGCAAGACTCAAGAATACTGCTACGTAAACGGTTCTAAAGACACTCTTGATTTCGACTGAACAAATCTCAAAAGTCATACCACTTCACTGTAGCTCTACTCATCGCGACACTAACATCGCAATCGGTTATCAAAGAAAAACTCACCAAAGCAATGTTAAAGTAACAACGCCAAGAACCAACGGAAGAACCAAAAGAGATTTCCGGAGCATCACTCGAGCTATCTGATCGTTGGGGTCCCGCTTGAACTGCACCGAAGCTTTTAGAATCGGCCAACAAAAAATCAACACTGCCAACGTTGAAACAAGTGATCCGGCTAAACTCGATCTCATCCAACATAAACCGACCGCACATAGCACCAAGAAAATAGAGCCCAGGACACTCTGCAGACCAGCACTTCTACCTGTTGGATCAACGGTTGTGGACATTCGGAAACCCGCAGCACTGTATTGCTTTCGATACATCCAAGCAATTGCCATGAAATGTGGATACTGCCATGCCACCAAAATTCCGACTAGTAGCCATCCTGTAACATCGGTTAACGCTCCACCGGTAGCCGTGAAACCAATCAACATTGGAAGAGCACCAGCAAAGGCGCCCACTGTAGTATTCCAAGAAGTCCGAGTTTTCATGGGTGTGTAAACAAGGACGTATAACAACCAAGTTGCTAATCCAACCAATGTGGGCTCGAGATGGAATCTCGCAAAAATGACGAAGCAACCCACCACTCCGATTACAGCGGTAAAGAGGCTAGCGTGTAACCAACTGAGTCGCCCGATAGAAACCGGCCTACTCGCGGTACGAGGCATCTTTCTATCGATATCTCTTTCCCAAATTTGGTTCGCCGCCCCCGCACTTGCAGCGATCAAACCGGTCCCCAAGAGCAACCAAAACAAATCGACCAAGTTGACCGGTTTCCCTGCCCCAATAAAAGCGGTAGCTAGGGTCGTGACAAGAATCATGACCACAATACGCGGTTTCGTCAGCTCAATCAGATCTCTAAAAAGCTGACTCAAAGTGAGACTCTCAATTGCTACCAAGCGATGGGGTGAGATGCTGTCGAGTACGGATTCACCATTAGACTTGTCTTTGCTAGGAGCGACTGGGTCAACGGGATCATAGACACCTAAACGGTTTGCATTTGGCGCAACATGCAAAGCATCTCGAGACTGAACTCGAGAAATCGTATCTGATTCGGGAATTAATGTGTTAGCAGTCATTATTCAGGAAAACGCTCGACCGTCCGAATCCGATCCATCGGATTTTTTGAGCTCGCGTTTTAGTTTGGTAGTGTTTGTTCTAGGTACCGAGACCGCAATAATCGCAAAAACAACATGGTGGCAACTGCCAAAATCAGCGAGCCCACCGCTACGTGGGCAGTAACAACAATCGAGTCTCCAAAGCCTTTTGCGTGAATCAAGTAATTCGCAGCTCCAGGAATGGTCTGAATAACATTTGATCCCAAAATTCCCGGCCAGCCGTAATTAACGACCCAAGTGCCAACCCCGAGCAAGATTTGCACGTGTACCGATAGTACCAGCGCCCGCATGGGACGCACCAGTGTCAAATCGCCGCACCCGCGAAGCTTAATGAACGCCAAAATGCTGAAAATCCAGAGTAGAACAGCCACCGTGACATGCTGAGCCACCGTGGCAGTGAACTGGCCAGGAAGTGCATCGGGTAAAATATGCCGGACTCGTGCTCCCAAAACGATTTGAGTGTAGCTGAAAATCAACAGCAGAGAACAAAGAAAAAGTCGCCCTCTACCATGCGTCGGTCGCTTTTCAGCCTTGGACGCTCCTCGCCACCACACCCGACTGGTAACAACCGAAGTTGCGACGCAGAAGGCAAAAAATGCAGGACCAACACAACCATGCACCATCGCCAAAGTTCGGTCACCGAGGATCACACGCATCCCACCTAGGAGACCTTGAGCGATAACCATCGCGAGGAGCAATACCGACAGAACACGAACCCATCGCCGAGTCTCGTGCCGCTGAGCTGCTACGACAATAAAAATTGCAACAAGCCCAACGACTGCACCTAACAGTCGGTGGCCGTGCTCGATGAAAAGATCGAATGGCCCAAACAGCCAAGTATCGAGAGGGTAGAGGAATAAATTGTATCCGTACGTTCCTGGCCAATCAGGTACTGCCATACCGGCATCATACGTGGTCACCAAACCTCCGACCCAGATCAACGGCCAAACCAAACACACAGCCAACACCGCGAGTCGATGCAAGCCTTGGGTCGGTGGGCTGATATGGATGTGGGAAGACCCGAGTTCCTTCATTGAACTAACACATATTCTTTATCTAAAAATAAAACGATAAACTCTTTGGCCAATGAAACCGCCCACCACACAACTAGCTGCCCAAATCATTGCTGACTCGGCTACCCCTATCGCACCGAGTGCGCCGGAGCAAAAGTAGGAGATAATCAAGCCCGCACTAGCTCCAAATGATCGAAAATATTGTTCTGACAATTTCAAATCCGGTTGCCTACTGCTCAATCCTCAACCTTATCTCACCATCCAGATGTAAATCGATTACATATCAGAAAACTAATTTTCAACCCTGATGCATAAGATAAAAACGTGTTCTTTTTGCGACAAAACAAATCCTCGCTAGCTCGAATCAGTTCCGTTAATTCTGTTTGAGAGATCGTACGTAACTGACTAGATCCCAAACCTGTGATTCGGTTAATCCTTTTCCATTATCCTCTGCTACCAAAGCGACGCCGGGCATTGGTGTCCCTGCTATGCCCTGAGTAATCAATTGGAAAAGCCGCTGTGGCTCATCTCCACCACGAAGCGTCGCACCTAAAAGTTTCCGAGGGTGAATCTGACGTGGGGCATGCGCACCCGCTGCGAGAAACGGCCTCAAAGCTTCTGAATCTCGAGGGGATATACCTAATTTGGTTGTGTACTCTTTTGTCCAATCATCATAGTCCAGTGTTTCGACTCCGCCCGCACCATCTGCGCCGTGACATCCAACACAATTTGCAACTTTTCCGTGGAACAACGCTCGCCCGCGTGCTACCGACTCATGTGTATCAACGAAGTTTTCGATCTCGCTTCTTGCGGGACCGAGCAAGTCGGCTTCGGACCACTGCTGCACCACACGTTGCAGCGTCGTGACAATCAGTTCCTGAGCCGCCTCATTCTTCGGATCGATTAATCGCTCTTCGAGTGGTAACTCATCGATCCCATAGCCAATGCGAGTCACCGCCTCGACCAACAATCGTCTCTCCACCTCGCCTCTAATGGACAAGTAAATGACATAGTCAACCAGAGCATCAATCTCCTCTGGTCCGAGAAGAGAAAATGAAGGCATCCCGGTTCCAGGAACCCCTCGAATCAGGAGACTCCTGAGGTCATCCTTCGATGGCTTGAGCGATCTTTCCGACAGTTTCCATTTAAAGACACCAGATCGAAAATCTCTCGGGTACGGGTTTTGAAACTGACTCGCGGGCCCGCTGCCATTGCCTACGACACCGTGACAGACCACGCAATGCTCTCGGAATAAGCCCAGATGTGTACCGTCCTGTTCGCTACTGACACTACCCGCCGCACGTCGCAAATGCGAAATGTCTACCAACCCAGAATCCGGTAATAAACCATTAGGCCATGCGGGAACCTCTGGGGTGCCAAAAAGATTCTTTAGCACTTCTGATACATCAGCCTGCGCGGCTGCCATATCCACATCCTCTGACTTAGCCAGAGTGAGCGAAAATACCTGATTCGAATCAAATTGATCGAGCTGTGAATCACAGCCCGACAACAGCAAGAGAATCAGACAGAGAACACTGGTTTGGCCGAACCGGCACACGATACTTTTCCAAATATTTCGACAATAAAATTTTCTAGGGTCATCAGGATAAACCGTTAAAGGAGCGTTTCGCTAACCGCCAGCTCGCACATTGCCCAAGGTGATGGCCTGCCGTGAAAAGTCAACGGCCAGCAAATGCTGGCCGTCAAAAAGAATTACCACATGTCAACGAAACATCATGTCAGCAACTAATTTGCTGAGAAAGAGTCAGCAGGAATGACAACGGTCCCCAAATCGTTCATCCCAGGCTTAATTTCGAACTCAAATCGACTGCGACTCCACTTTTCAGACTTTCCGTCAATCATCACCTCATCGATGCGGGCAGCTTCATGATTCACGCGAAACGTATGCTCGCCGACAGGAATACCCTTAATAACAATTTCACCTTTCTGATCGCTCACAGAAGCAAACGGATGATCGAGAACCAACAACAATGCCTTCATCCAAGGATGGATATTACAGCGAACTTCCACGATACCGGGCTCGCTATCGGTTAATTCGACCTTCACATCTTGGCTTGGCGGGATCATAGGGTTTTTAGCGGCATTGTTGAAAAACTGCAGGTTCGCGTTATGACCAACGGTATCAGAATTCACCACCTTAAGAACATCACCGACTTGCGCAATGACGACGTGTGGTTCGAATCTGCATGAATTGTTATCTAGCGTAATTTCTCGCTTGGCGGGAGGCACTGGGTCTATCTTGGATCCACCTCGACCCGTGTAAAGCTGCACCACCACATTCTTAATACCCTTTGAATCGCCATCGACAATCAGCGTCTCATCTACCAAGCCCTGTTTACCGCAGAAAGCAACATCAGCGGTTACTTTCACCTCACCTTGCTTAGGAGCGTCCCCACCGTACTGGAAGCGAATCTTTAGATCTCCCGTCTCTTGGGCATTCGCGGCAAGCGGTGCGATCAAAAGCAAACCGATGACAAGAATTTTGTGATTGACCATTTTCAAAGTTCCTACTCCAGTTGAATTCGTTTTTTATTCGGTAAGTAAGCCTTGAATCGGCGCAATTCCAGTTTTGATGGATGATGATTCATCTGAGCAGCGGAGGGCTGCAACCCATCCATCAACTAATGAAACACAATGCCGATTTGACCTTTCTTTCCACCTTTCCTCTTGATGTCATAGTGTAACCCCACACCCGATTAAGTGGACCGGGTGCGTCGTGATTACGCACCTCAATTCTTGACTGTTTTAAATTTTTGAATCCAACAATCGACATAACTAGCGTCCGTTCGTGGCACTGCCAACGAATCTAAGGTTGATACACCTGCAAACACACGATGAACCCCTCTGCAGTGCAGTCTAGGTAAACCGCTTCGAGGAGACACCTATTTACTGCGACTTCTTTGACTTGTCCGGTGTCGAAACTCCCTCAGAATGCTTACATTTCTTGATCGAATAGCATCGAGGCTTGTCGATAACCATTTTTCGACTAGTTGTGTGAAAACAACCAGTCGGATTTATAAGCTTTTTCACCCTTGGGTCAAATTCATGAAGGTTTTGGTAGTTGGAAACGGTGGCCGTGAACATGCTCTCGCTTGGAAAATATCCCAAAGCAAAAGAGTGAGCCATGTCTATGTGGCCCCGGGCAATGCTGGAACGAATCGAGACGCGATCAACGTACCAATCGAGGCTACAGATCAAAAAGCTCTCCTTGAATTTGCTCAGCAAAACAATATCGAGTTGACCGTTGTGGGCCCTGAGGCACCACTGGTAGATGGCTTGGTCGACACTTTCGAAGCTGCGGGCCTGAAAGTATTCGGACCTTCCAAAGCTGCGGCTGAATTAGAAGGTAGCAAAGTATTCTGTAAAAATCTGCTTCACACAGCCAATATCCCTACCGCAACCTATCAAAGTTTTCGCTCTGCAGAAGATGCAAGTCGATATATCAAGGAACGCTATCCAGAACCGAATGATCCCGCCCCGGTCGTGGTCAAGGCTGATGGACTCGCAGCGGGTAAGGGCGTGATTGTTTGCGAAACCCGTTCCGACGCTCTTGATGCAATTGACCGAATTGCATCTCGAAAAGAATTTGGAACGGCAGGCAATGAATTGATCATCGAGGAAAAACTGGTTGGGCTTGAAGCAAGCGTGCTGGCCATCACTGATGGTGAAACCATTGTCACGCTACCAGCCGCACAGGATCACAAACCTGCCTACGATGGTGATCTGGGACCAAACACCGGAGGCATGGGCGCCTACTGCCCAACGCCAATCGTTACCCCAGAGATGCTGGAGAGAATTGAAGCTGAGGTACTGGTACCGATTGTTCACGCTATGAAACGTGCTCGAAAACCGTTTAAAGGAGTACTTTATGCTGGACTCATGCTGACATCCTCGGGCCCAAAAGTCCTCGAATTTAACGTCAGGTTCGGTGATCCCGAATGTCAACCTCTCCTGATGCGACTGCAAACCGATCTCGTGGATATCCTTGAAGCAGCCGCAAATGGCACTCTCTCTCAACTAAACGAACTTCAGTGGGACGATCGACCAAGTATATGTGTTGTAATGGCAAGTGAGGGCTACCCGAATGCGTACGAGAAAGGACGTGCGATCACCGGTATTGAGGCTGCAGACGCTTTGGAAGATGTTAAAGTTTTCCACGCTGGCACCCGCATCGAAGATGGCAATGTAGTCAACGATGGTGGACGTGTTCTGGGAGTTACGGCGTTGGGCGACTCAATCAGCAACGCAAAACGACAAGCCTACAAAGCAGTAAAAGAAATCCGCTGGCGGGGTGGTTGGTGCCGAAAAGACATCAGCGACAAGGCTCTGGAGAACTAAGTTCCAAACCACTGATTTCTGGAAGATGCGAGAAGCAGCTCGAGATATGGTAACGGCAATTGTTCGCAAAACAGCAACGCGGCAGATCATGGTATCTCGCGGTTAATCGGCGAAAGCAGCTAAGCGATCCGTTGCATAGAAAGCAATCTGCGATGACCCGATAAATCGCGAAGACAATTCACTTCACTAAATAGCGATGATTCGATTGCTAATTCCATGCATGATTCCGCAATCATTGGACTCATTTCCAAGATACAGAATCCACCAGCCATCAGTCTGTCTTCACACAATCCAATGACCTGTTGAATGATCTCGGTTCCCGTTGGACCAGAAACCAAGGCAGACTTAGGCTCAAACTCCTTCACAGTCGCCTCCAGATTGGTGAATTCGTCCTCTGTGATATAGGGAGGATTGCTGCAAATGATTGAAAACTGCCGCGGCTCGGTCACCTTATCCAACAGATTACTTTCCACAAAATCGATTCGATCCGACACTCCATGCTGTTCGGCGTTCCAAATCGCAATCTCGAGAGCGCGAGGACTAATATCAGTGGCCACCCATTTTGTGTTGGGCAGGTGTTTAGCCAACGTCACCGCAATGACCCCACTTCCCGTACCAATATCGACGCACTGATGGCCAGATCCAAACTCAGTTAACTGACGAAATCGATCCAACGCCTCAATCACCAAATGCTCGGTTTCCGGCCGAGGAATCAGAGTTGCCTCGCTCACGCGAAAAGACAAGGAATAGAATTCACGGTAGCCCACTATCTGGGCGACAGGCATACCACTTCCCCGCCGTCGCACCATCTCTCTAAAAGCAATTCGCTCTTCTTCGGTCGGCTCTTGAGCGTACGAGGTATAGAGCTCAATTCGACTACAAGATCTCGCGTGAGCGAGCAAAATCTCGGCATCTAGCCGGGGCGAGTCACTGCCACGCGAACGAAAAAAATCGGTCGTCCATTGCAACAACCGCAGCACGGTCCAAGGTAAATCGCGATCCTCAGATTTCCCGTTTTCACCTTGGCTCAACGAAATGGTTCCATGAAAAAGAGAATAATTCTAACAATAAAGCTAAACACAAAAGATGCTATAGAGAAGCAGGATCGCATTGAGAAGCAAGGAAGCTCCGTTGCTAGCCAACTGACCTACTCAATCATATCGCCTCGCATCTGATCTCGGTCGTACTCAATCAAAGCATTTGTAACAGGATCCAAATCTCCTACCATGATTTGATCCAACTTATAGATCGTCAAATTGATCCGATGGTCTGTCAGACGATTCTGAGGAAAATTGTAGGTTCGAATTCTCTGAGACCGGTCGCCTGAACCAATCAAACCTTTTCTTGTCTGCGCTTGCTTGGCAGCTTCCTCTTCTCGTTTTTTCTCGTAAATCCTCGCCTTCAACACCCGCAACGCCTTTGCGAGGTTTTTGTGTTGACTTTTTTCGTCCTGACATTGAACCACGATCCCTGTCTCATGGTGTGTCAAACGGATCGCTGATTCAGTCTTATTAACATGCTGACCACCCGGGCCTGAAGCACCGAATTTATCAACTCGGTAGTCATCGGATTTTAATTCAACTTCAACGTCTTCGGGCTCTGGCATTACAGCAACGGTTGCCGCCGATGTGTGAACCCTACCTTGAGTCTCTGTTTCAGGGACTCTCTGAACTCGATGACCACCAGACTCATACTGCAAATCACGGAAGACACTCTCCCCTTCTAAGGTAAGGGTGATTTCTTTGAATCCTCCCATTTCGGTCGCGCTCGCATCCATGATCTCTGTCTTCCAACTGCGTCTTTCCGCGTATCGTCGGTACATCTCATAAAGATCACGAGCAAACAAAGCTGCTTCATCTCCACCGGTTCCCGCGCGAATTTCCATCACACAGCGAGTACGATGACTGTCTTCTCCACCTACGGTGAGGGAAAGCAACTCTTCCCAAAGTCCCTCGCGAGATTCTCGAAGAGTTTCTATCTCAGCCTCGGCCATTTCACGCTCTTCAGCATCCTCGGCAGCCGCAGCCATCTGCTTACAACCCTTGATCTCGTCAGTGAGACGCTTGAACTCGCGATATTTAGTTGCAACTTTCGCAAGGCCACCGTGCTCGCGAGCAGTAGCACTCATGCGAGCACCGTCTCCGAGGACATCCGGATCAGACATATCACGCTCTAGCTTTAGAAAGCGAGATAGTTTTTCCTCTAGCGTGTCGCGAATGGTTGAGCTCATATACTTTCTTCTAACGAGATTCTCGAGAATCCAAACCAAGACCTTCTATCACAAAAAGAGCCGCGCCGTCTGAACTTTCCAAACGACGCGGCCTCGGTCTTATTAAGCAGCCTTAAGAGTGCTACTTCTTTGCAGTCTTCTTTTTGGTTGCCAAGCTTCCGTAAGTACCCGCAGCAAATTTCTTTTGAAATTTGTCAATACGGCCAGCTGTATCAACGAACTTTAACTTACCGGTGTAATAGGGATGACATTCATTACAAATGTCGATCTTCAATTCAGGAAGAACACTTCTAGTGGTGAAGGAATTTCCACAACCACAAGATACCTGCGTATCTTGATAATTTGGATGGATGCCGTCTTTCATGGCGATTTCATCTATGCATGATGGTGTAAGGAATCGAGAGCTGGCTTGCGTACAGCCCACGCGAATCGAGAAGCGTACTCGACAACCCTCTGCACCTTCAAGTGCTATGAGCAAGAATTACCGAGAGAAGTACCGGACAAGGTATTGATTAATAAGGTCAGGGCGTAACCATATTTGCCAGCTCAATCGCGACTCACCCCCTAATCGGTGGGGCGTGACTCGTCTCCCCCAGAGCGTTTCTCGCCCTCCAACGATCTGCTACCAGCGTATCGATTAGCAATTGCCCAAAATGATAGAGAATCATCGGCAGAATGCTAACTCCGCAATCGATCGCAATTTGCAGTCCGACCATCAAGGTTTTTTGCGATCCCGAAAAACCAACTGCTATCTGCTGACCGTCATTCAGAGCGAATCGCCTAGCTAACCGAACTCCGAAAATGAGTGAGCTAATGTGGACAACTGCCACACACAAAATAAGTTTTGAAACAAGAGTGAACTCGCTCTGTATTTGAGATGGCTGCAAACCAGAGGTGAATCCGGTTGAAACCGCCCCCCAAAAAACGATTGAAAGAATCCCAAATTGAGCTGCTAAGCTAAACCGAGATTTATTCCGATCCGCCCAGTAGCCAGCGCCTAACCAGCGGAACAGTTGAGACATCATTAACGGTAGAGCAACCAAAATTGCCAGTTTGTTCACCTGCATCCAAGGATCCACTTGAACCTGCAGATCAAGGGCTAGCCAAATCCCGAGCGGTACGACCAACACGCAGCCAAGGTTAGTTACCACCGTTGTCATCATTGAAACCGCATCATCCCCACCCGCTCGCCGCGTCCACACGGAAGCAGAAGCAAGGGTGCTTGGGACTATCGCGGTGACGAACAAACCACCAAATAAATCGTACGGCAGGAACCACTGACAAGGAAAAACCAACAGTGGCACGATCAGGGTGTTGACAAATATTGCTAGCAACGAGGGTTTCGGGCGACGCAAACCATTCCGAATTTGATCCGCGGGAAGCGTGATTCCCATCACCAACATTACACAGAAGACAATCAAATCTCGAATGAAGGTGAAATGCAACATGCCGTGGAATTGAGCGGCTTGACCGTACCCAACTCCGAAAGACACGGTAAGCAGACCTAAAAACCAATGCCGCTTGAATAATGAAACCATTCGCCAATTTCCCGGAACGCTCTATCCTCGAAGTTGTAGCTCCACCTAATATCGTAGACAGCGTTTCGTTGATGAAATCCAGTCTCATGCCGACTCAGTCTACCGAGAAGCTTTAGGACCTAGCCTCCTAACGTCCTCCCTTCTAAGCGTAACAAAAAAGCTGAGTCGCCAGCCTCCATTGTTGAAGCAAGAGTCATCCAATGCACGAACGAACCCAGCAAGCGATTGCTCGGCTTTTGTTCGTTCTCTGCTGCGCTACTCCATGCATGCTCGTGACACTCTGGATCATCGTAACCGGGACGGGTTGGTATCAACACCAAGTCGCATCTTCCGTTAAAAACGAGATCCAAGAACAACTGGGCCTTGAAGCGGATTTCGATGACTTCAAACACCCGACCCCTAATCGATGGATTTTTTCAAACCTAAGACTCAGCCATCCCGAAACATCAGCTCTCATCAGCACGATTCGAACCGCTCAATGGGTCAATGACAGCGATGAAACAAGAATGCTTCTAGAGCAACCCGAAGTAGAATCCAGGCAAATTGCAATCCTTTGGCAAAGCTTCCATGACCAAATATTATGTCGTCCCAAAAAACTTGGTCATCCAGTCACGATCTCTGTCAATGACCTAACGATCCACAGCGGAAACAATGCTGTAACGTTAAGTGAAATCGATGCTTGGATCGCAAACGAATCATTTTCGTCATCCGCATCAATTCAATTGCAGGTTGCTGACAGCCTAAGTCATGCCCCAATCGTGATGCAAGTTCAACGAGATAGAGAGGCAAATATCACCAGCCAGACTCTTAATCCATCAACCACCGTTACACTTAGCACCAACGGCACTCCCCTGCCCTGCTCTGCTTTCAATGACTTTTGGCCAACACTCGGATCAATGGGGAGTTCAGCAACTTTTTCTGGAAACCTGAAATGGAAAGATGAACCCGATGGCTGGACCGTGGACCTTGGTGGATCGCGTTTCGACGACATTGAACTTGATCGGCTTTTTGAAAACCAAAGCCATCGGTTATCTGGCAGTGCAACGATTCAGCTTGAGCGTTGTCTAATCTCCCCCGCACAGAAAAAAAGCGATATCACCGGCACTCTCTATGCCGAGCAAGGACTGATTGGTAAAGATTTACTACAGAGCGCAGGAAAAAACTTAAACCTACACCTGCTTGAAACGGATGCCTGGAGTCAATTCTCAGGCGACCTGCCCTATGACGTTTTGGCGATCAGTTTCAATATCAATGGCACACAACTTCAGCTCGAAGGCTTGTGTCGGAACGTGCGGGGCTACGAGAACTATCCCGCGGGTATCGCGATGGTGCTCAACGGCTACCCGCTGGCACAGTCGTCTGAGAAATCAATGGAATCATTGAGACTACTGTCAACCATTGCACCGAACCATAGCGTTCCTGTCCCGTTGTCTCAACAAACCAATTGGCTTACCAAAGTTCTTATCCCTCCCAGCCGACCTCTGCCAGCCGGAACAACGACAGATCCTCGAATAAGATCCGCAAGAGTCTGGCAAGGTGGTCCAATCGTGGAACAGCCGTAGCAAGCAAACTGCGTGGCAGAAAACTCACTTAGCTCGCATCTCACCAACATCGGTCCTAAGCTGAATTCCCGAAAGGCAAGCGAATTACTCGGAACAAGGTGTCAAAAGTGATAAACGCAAGCTGGCTGACAATGAAAACAGATAGCCACATTAAGACACCCGAGGTGAACCCATAGCTGTGTAGTCCAATACCGAGTTCGTTGGTACCAAACCAACTCCAAGCCGTAACGATATTCCCACCGATCGCGAGAACCGAGAAACCTCTCGCACCAACGAGTCCGTCCCATCTCGCATGTAGCATCAAAGCATTCCAGATTACGATCAACAGAGCTCCGTTTTCTTTTGGATCCCATCCCCAAAATCTGCCCCAACTGTCATCGGCCCAGAGCCCACCGAGCACGGTTCCCACGAAACTAAAAAGAATTCCAAAGCAGGCAGTCCCGTAGCAACATCGATACAGGTCACGGAGCGTTTTCTGGCTGCCACGGAGCCAACCAGCAACGAGATAAGCGATACCCAGTGTTCCTGCAACCATGGTCGCAACATAGCCAAGTGTGACGCTAATCACATGCGTAGCGAGCCAGAACTGTGTATCTAAAACCGCCTCAAGAACAGGCATGGTATCTCCTGTATTGAGACCGTAAGCCACCAAAAGGGTTAGTGCTCCAGACGCGGCCCCCAAAACATTACCAATGCCGTAGCGAAAAAGCTTTTCCAAAACCAATGAGAATAAAACGGCGGCCCAGCCTATAAATACGGCGGATGAATAAATATTGATAACCGGAGCGCGACCGGTGATTGCAATTCGACACACAATCGCGATTGTGTGGATGGCCAATGCAATAATCAGCGCCCCCCAAACACCTTGCCTTAACCTAGGCATATTTCTTGCAAAACAGGCCAAACCTTTGACCAAAGCAAGTAAGTAGAGAACCAACGCAACGCCCGTTGGCCAGTTTGACTGCATCCAACGTTCCAGAGAAACCATTTGGCTTCGATAACCGGGAATCTCATAGGCACCCACCAGTTCAAAGTGTTTATCCACCGAAGCATTAAAGGCTTCAGTATCTCCATCCCTGTAGGCGGTGAGCATCTCTGAGAAGGTTTCAACTCCAGGTCTCACCTCAGTGTTCGCTCCGTCTTCACCCGCTAATGCGATAGCCCGATAATGATCAAAGTATGCTGAAGCGAAGGCATCCCACTGTGGATCTTCAGGGTTGGCCTGCACGCCCATGGCTGAAGGGCTAACAATGGCGGGCGCGCTCATACCTTTTAGAGCGTTCATGCGATCTTGCAATTCCCTTAATGCCATTAACTCACGAGTCTGCTCGCTGGCGCCGGGAAACATCTGCTGAAACTGCTCTGCCGGCATCACCTGTGGAACTGGCCAACTAAACGCTGCAGCGGTCAGTGTGTATTGCCGTGTACGACTATCCAATTCAACCAGTTTTCGCTCCTTGAACGAGCGGTCTCGCGGCTCCTTCTTCATCGCCACTTCGATTTGCTGTTGTACCCCATTCCAACTAGCAAGAATCTCATTTAGCGAGTAGAGCTTGCTCTGACGACGTTCCAAATCAAGCTCACTCCGAACCTCTTCAGCATCAATCCTAATCATTGGAAGATAACGCAAATCCGGGCTATCGATTGCAACCTCCATCAGCCACTGCATCGCAGTAATCTTCTTTGACTCACCGCTGCCTCGTGAGGTATCAATCAACTTACCGACACCGGATAACCTCTTACTGATTCCACTTAAGTTTGGATCGGACGAGTCAAACGAAAGACTCTCGCGGTTACTGATCGCTTTTAATGCCTGACGGGCATACGAATCCAACGGCATCACTCTGCCGCGAAAGCCCGTAGGAATTGAACCAGCCGCGTAGAAATCAAAAGTCTGCTGCCGAACCTGAGGACGCATGGTATTCATCACTGCGTCCCAAGGGACCATCATGTAAATTCCCAGTATCGCAAACCCGCCAACCGTAGAAATTACGGGCAAGTAGTCCCGAAAAATACTTTTATTGGTGATCTCAGAGCCGGATTCACCCACAACCTTTCTCGTCTCCCGCTCGCGTCGTCGCAAAAATCTCGCCAGCGTTCCCATGAAATGCGCTAGCATTCCAAGGGCTGTGATGCTGCAGGCAACATACGGGATTAGCCAACCAGAGTTGCGGACAACTTGAATGCCCGTCATCTCTTTACCATCTGGCAAAGCTGAATAATTAGACTGATAAAAGGTCTCGCCGCGGTAACGGAGCGGATTATTCATCCAAACACGTTCTCGGCGATCCTCTCCTGTTTCGGGGTCAATAATTCTGATAAACGACGAATAGTCTCTCGGGGTAGCAGTGCCGCTGTAAGTAACTTGTCGAACATCTTCAAGCTGCACCCAGTACGGCTTCACTTCGCGATGTAATTTCAAACCAAATTGATAATCTTGCCCCGCAACCTTAACACTATCGTAAATGTCCTTGGAAGTACCATTTGGAACCAAAATTTCCCGATCCGAAATGATCTGACTAACCAGAAACACACCCAATGACTGGCTGGTTTCTTTTTCAAGTAATTCGATATAAGCCGAGGCGAGATTCATTTCCGAATCTGCACCTCCCGACTTGCTCGCCTCGTTGGCAACAACTTCTAATCCAACACCTTTGGTAGCCAAGTTCCCTGATCCAGTTGGATCATCTAACGTCGAGTTCTCAAAAAATTCCAGAACTCTCACATCAACGGGCAACTGTGAATCCTGAATCAATTCACCCGTTTGCTTGGAAGAGATCAAAAGTGACGAAGGAATAGGTGCAACAGTAATCTCGTTTCTTTCCTCGTCTGTCCGCAAAAACGCCAACTCAATTTCATCCAAATTGACCAATGTGTTGGATGATTGTCCCTCAACCAGTGTGAGGCGTTGCTCTAACTGTCGGTCACCAAACACGAACTGGCCAAACATAAGAAGCCCAACTCCCAAGTGCAGCAGAACATTGCCTCCCTGTTTCCCAAAGACCATCAAGCAACCGATAAGCATAACGACCCCGGCACCTAGACCCTTGGTAAGCTGCCAAACAATGCGAAGGCCGGGATCACCAACTCGAAAGCCAGTCATCACACAGTAGAGTATGAAGGAAGCTGAAATAAAGCAGAGAGAATAACCAATCACTTTGATGGTAGCGTTGGAAACACGATGCGATGCGGCAGCGGCAAAAAAGGTAATGATCGTAAGCGATGCTAAGACCACCGCCCATAAAACCTGGTAACTGATTGGTGGCACACCTTGCAAACCATCGTTGCTATGGCCGGCAGAGATTACCACCGCAGCCAACAAACTTCCGACAGCAATCAAACTCCAACCAGCTTGTGCTTGCAGCCCTTTCGAGTGAATTTTAAACCGAGTGATTTTGGCAGCCAAAAGATTGACCATCAATAACATTCCGATCATTGCCCCACCCGGTATCGGGAGAACTCCAGG
>Ga0181563_10001314_pt1 | contig 24630 bp, 11 predicted proteins | sample 011ome_25_FD_133759 | JGI IMG/M metagenome (GOLD analysis project Ga0181563, IMG submission 133759) | Coastal salt marsh microbial communities from the Groves Creek Marsh, Skidaway Island, Georgia - 011512CT metaG (megahit assembly) | ecosystem: Environmental > Aquatic > Marine > Intertidal...
ATATGAGCCTCCGTTACCAGATCTGTGTCAAGCTCTCTGCGTTATTCTTGGCCGTCTCCGTTTTCAGTAACCTCAGTGGCCAAGATTCAAAACAGCGTTCAGACTCAACGAACAACCATGAGCGAGAGCAATCGCAGATTGCCACCCAAACAGCACTTGATCACCGCCCTCCGAACGTGTTGATGATTTGCATCGATGACCTCAATGACTGGACTGGGTATCTCGGAGGTCATCCACAAGCTCGAACGCCCAATCTGGACCGCCTTGCGAAAACCGGCCGAGCCTTCACCAACGCCCACTGCGCGGTCCCCGTTTGCTCGGCTTCGCGAATCAGTGTCTTTTCTGGACTCCATGCTACGACACACGGAAGCTATGAACTCGGACCGTCCTACACCTCCATCAAGCGACTCGACACCGCGCCGACACTTCACGCAACCTTCAAGCAAAACGGCTACCAGACGCTCACAGGCGGAAAAGTTCTGCATCATGGATTCAAAGGACGCTTAGAGAAAGACATCGACACCATCCTTTATCCTCGGCACGGTGGACCGCGTCCCAAAGAAGCAATGCACTGGAACCCAAGAGTCTGGGACTACGGACCTTTTCCTGAAACCGATGACCAGATGGATGACATGAAACTTGCTCAAGCCGCAGCAACCTTCTTGCAGCAACCGTCGGAGCAGCCATTCTTCATGACCGTTGGTTTCTTTCGCCCGCACGTTCCAATGTATGTCCCACCTCGTTGGTTCGAAATGTTTGATCGCAAAACTCTCATACTTCCCGACGCGTCACCGGATGACATGTTGGACATCCCCGACAACTTCAAAAACATGAATCAGATTGCTCCTGATCATCAAACCGTTGTGCAATCTGGACAGTGGCCCGGCTTCGTCCAAGCTTACCTTGCATCGACTGCATTTGTTGACCACTGCGTTGGGACCGTCCTCGCAGGATTGAGCAACGGACCTCACATGGATGACACGCTCATTGTTTTGTGGAGCGACCATGGATTTCATCTGGGTGAAAAGCAACACTGGGCCAAACGCACACTCTGGGAGGAATCGACCCGCATTCCTCTCATCTTCGCCGGAAAAAGAATTCGAGCATCAGGTTCTTGCGAAGAGCCAGCTAGCCTTGTCGACTTGTATCCAACACTGATTGAATACTGTGAATTAAAGACACAAACCAAACTCGATGGGATAAGCCTCGTCCCCCAACTCAACGACTTATCTGCCACTCGAGCACAACCCGTTAGGATCTCAAGCTTTGAAGGCAACCATGCCATTCGTTCCAAGCACTGGCGATACATTCGATATCGTGACGGCAGCGAAGAACTTTATGACCACCGCTCTGATGCAAAGGAACACAAAAACCTCTCAGGCAATCCAGACTTGAAAAGTATTCAGGATCGACTGGCAAGCTACTTACCCACCGAAGCGGCAGCCGAAGTCAAGCCGATCAAAAGTCGTGAAGCCAACGACGAAAATCTGCGACAACGCCGGAAAGACAGCGGCCCGATTGGACCAAGCCCATGACGAGACACCGATGCAACACGAAATGAATCAAGAGCGACGGGAGAACACACGGCTTGTTTCTAACAACATCCTTCAATAGAAATCTTCGTCTCTCGATTTTTTGATCGGAATCGATTGACGGAGGATTACAGGGTTCCATTTTCAGTCAGTGCTTCATCAACGACTTGCTTGAAACACAAATACAACCAAACATCTGGTGGCAGCCATCCCGATCGCAGAACACTCACCCGCCTTTTTCAAAAGGCGGGTAAATTGGATGGATCAAAGGTCAAACGGGTATAGCACACCGATTAACCAAATCTTCTCCAGCTCTGAACCTGCTCGGACGCAGAAGCACCGCGTGCGGAAAGAAACAGACGCTTAGAGTACAGTGGCACACGAACCTGCAATTCGTTCTGGTCATCTTCACTGGCGATGTGATTGTTAGGATCTGAATCAACATCAGCTTGGTCGTGAGAAACAACTTCGAGAATCACATTCTTGGTCCCCCGAATCTGCGCGCTTGCAGTAACTTTGAGTATGACCGACTCACCTTCGCCGAGTGAACCCAAGGTCCAATGTCCCTGATCAAAGACACCACGAGTTGGAGTGATCGAGTGGACGGTCATGCCGTCTGGGATCTGCAGCATCAGATCGACGCCTGTGGCATCATCGGGACCAGAATTTGAAACCACAAACGTCATCTCAAATACTTGCCCAACATTCGGTTCCTCGATATCCACGTCGCTCGAAACCACCAAATCAATCAATTTTGGAGTGACCAAAACTGAGTCCAAATCATCTTCGTCGATCCGTTGGTTGTCGGGATCGCTATCGGGGTCGTATTGATCCGATGCGATCACCTCTGCCTGATTCACGAAAGGCACCTTTGAATGAACCCTAGCATGGATCTGAAGCGACTGCGCCGCTCCACTCTCGATGTGATCAAATTGCCACACGCCGGTCACGGGGTTGTAGAGCCCACTGGTTACCACCGAAGAGACAAACTCCGCGCCCTGCGGCAACAAATCTCGAACTCGCACGTTGGTTGCATCATCGGGTCCATCATTTCGAACCACTAACGTAAAGAGTATTTCTTCGTCTTGATTCGGAGAGGTAATATTTACCGACTTTGACAATGACAAATCGGCCTGCTGAGGAATCACCAGAACCTCGGCATAATCATCCTCGGCGGACTCACCATTACCGGGAATGGAATCAACGTCGGGTTGATGCACCGCGGTGATTTCAGCAACGTTCATCAGCGGATTCGGCGAATCGACTCTTGCAATGATGGTCAACGCGGGATGTGTCCCCACCACCACGTCGCCCACAATCCACTTTCCACTGTCCGGATCATAGACACCCTGAGTTGACTCAACGCCGGTCACCGTCAAACCATCGGGGACATGATCGGTTACTTCCACCATGGTCGCATGGGATGGCCCCACGTTGTCCAGCGTCAAGGTGTAACGAACCAAACCGCCGACATTGGGTGCCGGATCATCCACGATCTTTGAAAGTGCGAGATCCACCAACTCAGGAACAAGAGTCACACGAGCGAGATCATCCTCGGTGGTGTCTTGATTACCAGGCGTACTGTCTGGATCGTACTGACTGCTGGAAATGATCTCGGCAACATTGTCGCGTTCTCCGAAGGTATCAACCGAAGCAATCAAATCCACGGTCGCACGCTTGCCGACTGCCAGTGAAGGAATGATCCACTGAGACGTTAGCGGATCATACTGACCAGCGGATGCGGTAGAGGAGATGAATGTCATGCCCGGAGGGAGCTGATCACGAACAACGACATTGCTGGCGTCATCAGGCCCTGAATTAATCACTTCTAAAGTGAAGCGTACATTGGATCCTACACCGGGTCGATCATCATCAATGGTCTTGTGCAACTCGAGGTCAGAACTTGCGGTAATGACCGTGACACTCGATTGATCATCCTCGCTTCCACCGCTTGATCCGTTACCGGGAACACTATCAGTGTCAAATTGATCCACCGAAAAGACCTCGGCTGTATTTTCGGGCTGGCCCGGCGATAAGACCTGAGTGCGTATCTGTATCGTTGCTGATGCCCCAGCAGCTAAGGAAGGAATCGACCAATGGCCCGATAGGGAATCAAAATCACCAAGACTTGCAGTGGCCGACTCGAACTGAACGGATTCTGGCAAGACATCCCGAACAACGATTCCGGTTGCAACGTCTGGACCATCGTTTCGAAGCAGCAACGTGTAAGTCAGATCACCACCCACGCTTGGACGAAGAGGCGATGCTGACTTATGGAGCGACAAGTCGACCACCGGCGGGTCGATCGTCGCACGACTCTGGTCGTCTTCGCTGGCCAGATGATTGTTTGGACTTGAGTCCGGATCGGCTTGATCAACTGCAATCACCTCCGCTCCATTCACACGCCGACCTGGTTCTTGAACCACTGCTCGAATCTGCAGCGTGGCATTAGATGCCGAGCTCAAGCTGGGTATCGACCATAGACCCGATTGCAAGTCATAGTCACCGAGACTCGGAGTCGCCGACACAAACTGTAGACCTGCGGGCAAAACATCTAAAACCTGAACGCCAGTTGCGGCATCAGGACCGCTATTTTGCAAATCAATCGTAAAGACCACCTGTTCCCCCACATTCGGGCGATCGTTACTAGCGAATTTATTGAGAGCAAGATCAGCTACCGGTGTTCGAACGGTGACACTCTTCTGATCATCCTCGGACGCAATCTCGTTGTTTGGAATCGAATCAGCGTCGGGTTGATCCGCGAAAACCACCGCAGCGATGTTCTCCACTGCTAGAATCTCACTTGCAACCGCAACGATCTCGAGGGACGCAAATCCATTATTCGCAACGGAACCAACATTCCAAATTCCACTGGCTGAATTATAACTTCCCTGACTCGTGTTGGACCGAAGGTAGGTGAGTCCAGATGGCAGCAAGTCACGAACCTGGACACCCGTTGCGTTGGATGGCCCAAAATTATCGACTCGTATCGTGAACCGAACCTGATCACCAACGTTTGGTGCTGGGTTATCCACGGACAACGATAAATCGAGGTCGATTTGCGCGGCGGTAACCGTCGCCGAAGACTGATCATCTTCGGACTCTACATTGTTCCCCGGCAAAGAATCTGGGTCGACTTGATCCACGCCTTGCACTTGAGCTTGATTCACCGAAACCCCAGGATCAACAGCCCTTGCCACAATCGAAAGGCGAGTCGAAGCGTTCACCGCTAGTTCTCCGATTGACCACAATCCGCTAGTCGCATCGAAGGTTCCGGTCAGTGGATTCGCAGAAATCAACTCCAATCCTGGTGACATCGAATCAAGAACGCTAAGACCGGTTGCCCGATCAGGCCCCGCGTTAGTCACAACGATTTCGAAAGTCACTTGATCACGGACATTAACATCGGTTTGATCGACCGTCTTCACCAACGAGAGGTCTGCAGAGGCTGGCGAAAATTGCGTGGTCGCCTGATCATCTTCTCCGGATTGATTATTGCCCGGAGTGCTGTCGGGATCGAACTGATCGGATGTGTAGATTTCTGCTGTGACCGTCCCTGTGGTTGCAGAAACCACCGTCGCATCGATCGTCAAAACCGCCGACTGACCACTCGTAACCGAACCGATCGTCCAGACACCCGAATTTGCATCGTAGCTTCCCGAAACGGTGGAAGCATTTTCAAACAACAATCCACTTGGCAGGACATCAAGCACCGATACACCGGTTGCATCGTTTGGCCCCGCATTGTTAACCGTCACGGTGAATTGAACCGTGTCGCCGATTCGAGGCCGACTAACACTGATTTGATTCTGAATCGAAAGATCAACCACCGGTGGTGTAATCACAACCGACACCTGGTCATCTTCTCCCGCATTATTGTTGCCTGGTTGACTGTCAGGGTCATGCTGATCAACCGACAGAATCTCTGCGGTGTTCGTCTTGCCACCCGATGTGAGAACCTTCGCTTCGATTTGCAACGAAGGCGTTGCGTCAGGAGCAACCGAACCAACCACCCATTGACCGGTTTCTGAATCATAGGCACCCTGTGATGGCGTCGCTGTCATAAATTCAACGCCGGGGGGGAGCACATCACGAACCACAAGATTACTTGCAGAATCTGGACCATCGTTCGCCACTTGCACTGTAAAAACGACGTTCTGCCCAACATTAGGCGAAGTCGGATTTGACGTTTGCGTTAACTTTAAATCCGCAACTTTTGGCGTTACGGTCAAAGCTCGATAGTCATCCTCCTGATCATTGCCATTATCAGGCGTACTATCGATATCGATGGGCTGCGAGGTAATCACCTCCACGATGTTCGTTACGGGTGCTACCGAAGTGACCGTTGCAACCAATGATAGTGTTTGGCTTGCCGAGGACGCGATGGAACCGACGTTCCAGATTCCGGTGGTAGAGTTATAAGTTCCAATCGACGGATTTGCCGAAACAAAAACCAACCCGGTTGGCAATCGATCTCTGACGGTAACCGTCGTTGCATCATCGGGCCCGGCATTCGAAACGGTAATCGTGAATTCAATCGAATCGCCGGTGTTGGGTGAACGGTTACTGACCACCTGAGTCACCGAAAGATCGATTTGCTGGGCTCCCACCATCACCGAAGCCTGGTCGTCTTCACCTGATTGATTATTGTCGGGTGTTGAGTCAACATCGGGCTGATCGGCATCAATCACCTCTGCGACGTTGGTAACAATCCCGGTTCCGGTTGGTGTGGCCTGAATTAGTAGGTTAACGCTCGCACCACTCGCAAGACTACCGACGTTCCAAACGCCAGTCGCGTTGCTATAGTTGCCAACTTCTGGCGTTGAAGAAATGAATTGCAATCCGACCGGCAAGACATCACGCACTTGCACCCCTGTCGCATCACTTGGACCAGCATTACTTAGCTCGATTGTGAATTGGATGGTTTCGCCAATAAGTGGATTCGTCTTGTCCACAGTCTTTGATAAAGACAAATCGATCTGGGGCGCCGCGACGACAAACGAAGCTTGATCATCCTCGCCAGTCAACTGATTACCCGGTGTGCTATCGAGATCAGGTTGGTCCGCCGCGCTGACTTCCGCGGTGTTCGTAAACACGCCAGGTTGGTCAACCGAAGCCACGATGGTCATCGATGGGTTGGTTCCGATCGGAATCGCCCCAACAGACCAGATCCCTGATTGGGAATTGTAAGTACCCTGGGTCGACGACACGCTCACCAAACTCATGCCCGCGGGCAACGAATCGAGAACCTGAACACCAGTCGCTAGATCAGGTCCATCGTTCGTGACCGTTACCGTGAAGGTGACGTTTTGCCCAACCAAGGCATTGGATGGGGTTCCTGTCTTCGTGAGAGAAAGATCAATTTGAGGCACCGATACCGTCACCGTGCCATAGTCGTCCTCTCCTGTATTTTGATTATTGGGCTGACTATCGACATCGGGTTGATCCAACGTAATGACTTCAGCAGTCAGTGTTGCGTTACCGGGGGAAGTTGGTTTGGCCACCAGTAACAACTGAGCGTTACCACCCGCGGCAAGACTTCCGATCGACCACACACCGGTTCCGGCGTTGTAGCTTCCTACCGAGGCAGTCACGCTGTCGATTGCAAAACCAAATGGCAGAGGAGAACCCACGTTGAGGCCCGTCGCATCACTTGGTCCGGTATTAGAAACAGCGATGGTATAGGTGACATTCTGCCCCACTGCGACACTCAGGGGCGCCGCGGAAATGTTCAGGGAAACATCGACTCGCGGATCTTCGATCGTTACCGATTCTTGGTCATCTTCATTGGGATTATTATTGTTCGGCGTACTGTCGATATCGGTCTGACTGGCAGCAATAATTTCAGCGTTGCCTGTCAGCGGTCCGTAGGCATTCACCAGGCCCACCACGGTTAACGTCGTAGAAGCTCCAGGAGCAAGCGAGTTGACACTCCAAATCGAAGTGGTGGAGTTGAAAGTGCCAGAAGACGCGTTCGAACTTAGATAAGAAACGCCTGTCGGTAACTGATCGCGAACCTGAATCCCCGTTGCTGTAGTTGCTCCGGTGTTGGAAAGCACTAGATTAAAGGTCACCGGCTGACCAACCGTGACTGCGGTCGGGACTGCTGTTTTTGCAAGCGATAAATCAATCGATTCGACCGTCAAGGTGATCGACGATTGATCATCTTCACTTGTGTCGTTCGGCTGAGTGTTATTGGTATCGGGCGTGCTGTCAGGATCAAACTGATCCGACGCAATCACCTCTGCAAAATTGGTGATCGTCCCAGCTGAATTGACCCCTGCAAGAATCGTCAATGTCGCACTGCTACCCGGTGCCACACTGCCAACAGACCATACACCTGTGACATCGTTAAACGAACCTTGCGAAGTAGTGATCACTCCTGCGTTCAAACCAACTGGTATTTGATTGCGAACCGATACATTCGTCGCAGTGTCGGGGCCGTCATTGTTCAGGGTGATCACCAACGTGACTGTATCGCCGATGTCCGGTGATGGGTTACTCACCGTTTGTGATAATCTCAAATCCGCCGATAAATGGTTTGCAAAATCCTGAGTGAAAGCGGTCTGGCCTGCCGTTCCAACGATCTCTGCCGAACCGTCATAGTTGGATCCGCCAACAATCTCTAATTCAATCGCCCCCACTGAGCTAAGGTTGACACCTCCGCCACTCGTCGCGGTGAACGAAGTAAAGGGAAGAAACTCAGCCTGCAGCGGAACCACTCCACCTGTTTGTGGAATCGCCAATGTTGCAGTGCTATACCGGGTGGCCGTGCCCGCGACACCATCATCACTGTAAAGACGCACTACTGCGGTCCCACCGGTTTGGTCCGCTCCGATTTGCAGCTGCAAACCCAAGGCCTGACCGCCGTTGGTTAGGTCCACTCCAGCGAGACCGCTGTCATTCAGGCTCAACGCATCGCCGTCCACCCCGTCCCACGAAATCTTTCGAACCCCATCACCGGTAAAACCAGCATCAAAAATCAAGAGATTGGGTAATAGTGGATCGTCGACGTTGAGCGATAAAGAACCATTGGCGCTGGTAAGACTCACAAAGAGATCTCGCTCGCCACCGATCGCCTCGGACGCCAAAACCGAAGAGGTAGCTGGAACACCATCATTGGTGGTATCCGTCACCGATTGCTGGGTGATGTCAAAATCATCAATCGTCTCAACGATCAATCCCTGAACAGCAGAGCTCGAGACCGAGATCAGATTCGAAACCTGCTGAGTCATTACTTTGGCGCCGGCGGTTTGCGAGGGCTGAACGACAAAGTAATCACCAGCGGTGACCCTCGAGAACTGATAGCTGCCGTTTGCAGAGGAAGAGGTCGAACTAACAGCCGTGTCCACAGCGGGTTGATAAGCACCATCCCCGTTGTCGCGGTAAAGCGTCACGACCGCACCCGGAATTTCTTCACCTGGGTCGTATCCATTGCCAGCGAAATCACTAAAGACTCGCCCCGATATCGAGGCGAGATCTGTCGCGGCAAGAAGCCGCCGAGATTCCAAATTCTCTAGCAGAAGTCGTCTTTTGAACTCACGCCGCCTAGCCAAAGTCCGCTTGATCCGCATCTTTCATCCTGCTCATTACGGTCGGAATGATATTTTGACAGACCATGGTTTGCCACAACCGAGAAGGCAAAACAAGTAGACTAGAGAAAAAAGAGGGAAAAGGGGGTATCTAGGGGATGAACATTCCAGAAAAAACAGGGGCTATCCAGCGACAGGGGCAACAAGGAAACCAGGGAGGCCCTAGGAAGACCAGCAGATAAGAGAGAATAGGACCAACACGCAGCACGCGTTGAATGGAAAAAGCAGCTTGCAAAGGAGGGAAAACCAGTGAATCCCTGAGAACCTGGCGGTCCGAGCTTCTCGCAAACGGCTCGGTATCGGATAATGGATTGAATTCCGACCGAAAAGCATGTCCAACGCTAGCTTTTAGGGTTGATCCATTCAAAGGCAGTTCCTTGGCGGTTTCGTACCAAAGCTGTCTCCGGTTTTTCAGCAAACGCTGTTTGTCGTGAAAAAAACAATTTTCGGCGACCGAATCCGAAAAGAGTCAGAATTATTTCAATGGCCGGGCAAGTCACAGGGAATGTCAAGCCGCAGGTAACTGCTCAATCAATGCCCGCTCCCAACCGCTCAATTCTCTAATCACGTTTATCCTGAAATCACGGTGGAATCACCAAGCACCATGGATCCAATGCCGAAATCAAAATTCACGCTGCGAATCGTTCAGTCACTCGGTATCGCAAGCATCGCAACTGTTGGCATGATCCACCTCGAAATGAGTGCTTTGCGGGTTAAGGCTGATGATCAGGTTGCTGGACCATTCTCCAACTACGACATCGATTCCAACGGTTTCCTGTCACCCGAAGAATTTCGTGATACCAAGCTTTTTAATCGCGTGGACCAAAATGCGGACGGTCGCATCAGTCTGCCCGAGGCACGATCGGCGGCGAAGGAAGGAGCTTTTGAGGGTGTCAAACTACCTCGTGCGATCAGCAAGACGGATGCAACTGCTGTTCCGCAAGGTTCCACCAATCGACCTGCAACAAGTTCACCCTCACAGTCCAACGAGACTGGGTTATTTTCCGACGAGATTCGGCAAGCGCCTCGCACGTTGCACCCGAATGCGGTTGGGATTGGCCGGCACATTGCGTTACCCCTCGCTACCGACATTTTCGGAAAAGAGATTCTGCCAACTGACGGGAATGATTCTCGGGCCGTTGTCATTGCGATGACCGGAACCGGATGCCCACTTTGCCTCAAATACGCGACCACGCTGGCAGAACTTGAAGAACAATACGCTTCGCGTGGAGTCCGATTTATTTTTGTGAATCCGAACGAATCGGAGAATCGCAACCGAATCGAAGCTGCGATCGAAACACATGGATTCAAGGGCTCTTACCTTCACGATCAGGACATGACAGTCACCCAAGCCCTCGGGGTAAAAACCTCGACCGAAGTATTTGTTCTCGATCGTTCCGGCACCCTTTGCTACCGGGGCGCAGTCAACGACCAGTACGGGTTTGGGTATGCTCTGGACCAACCTCGCGAACACTATCTTCGGGATGCTCTCGACGCAGTCTTAGAGGATCGCACTCCGGCAATCAGAGCGACCACGTCCCCCGGCTGTGAAATCTATTCACCCGATGATCCTGCCACGAGCGACACCTCGCCATCCCCAGAGATTGCGGTGACCTACCACCGAGACATTTCCAGGATCTTGCAATCGCATTGCATCACATGCCACCGCGAAAACGGCTCGGCTCCAATGGAGTTTGAGAGATATGATCAAGTCACCGATTTTGGGAAGATGATCGCGAGCGTCGTAAGCCGCGGCGTGATGCCGCCGTGGTTTGCAGACAACCCACCTCCAACCAATCAAATCCATTCCGGCTTGGACTCAGAAACCCAAGACACACCCGCTGTTCACTGGGCAAATGATCGTTCCATGCCCAAAAAAGATCGACAAGACCTCATGGAGTGGGTGGTAAACGGAATGCCAGAGGGCGACCCAAGTGACGCACCGATTCCGCAGCAATATCCATCAAACTGGGAAATTGGCACTCCTGACCTTGTCTTAGAAATCCCAACGCCGATTCAGATCAAGGCGACAGGTCAAATGCCTTATGAGCATCGGTTCGTATCCACCACTCTTACTGAAGACAAGTGGATCTCTGCGGTCGAGATTCGACCGACCGACCCAGCGGTAGTTCACCATGTTTTAGTGTTTGTCGGCAAACCGGAATTTCGCAATCGTGGGATTGATGAGGAAGCCGGCTTCTTGGCAGCCTTCGTTCCTGGCAACTCACATCAAATCTATCCGGATGGATTTGCAAAAAAGCTACCTGCTGGCAGTCGCTTGATCTTCCAGCTTCATTACACCCCAAACGGAAAAGCTACCGCAGATCAAACTCAACTCGCAATGAAATTTTCCAAAGATCCTCCGCGTCATGCGGTAATGAATCGCGGAATCGCCAAACACGGAATCGCGATTCCTCCCGGCGCATCGGAGCATCTTGAAACCACGTCTCTCACAGTCCCCACTGACATTGAACTGCTGGCAATGATGCCCCATATGCATGTGCGAGGAAAAGCTTTCCGATTCGAGTTGGTGTCACCTACGGGGAATCGATCCATGCTGTTGAACGTGCCGCGGTACGATTTCAATTGGCAACTTGAATATCGACTCGCAGAACCGCTGAGCATTGCTGCGGGCAGTCGAATTGAAATCTCGGCTTGGTATGACAACAGCTCGGACAACCCAGCCAATCCAGATCCCATGCGGCTTGTGAAATGGGGCCCCCAAACCACCGACGAAATGATGCTAGGGTATGTGGAGTATGTCGTGAAAGAGGAGACGAGCGTTCCTTCGGAATCGGATCCTGACACCGAATCCACAACGACAAAGGACCCGGCAAGCACCCTTACAGAACGACCATTAGCAAGTCGCTTGTTTGATCGGTTCGATGCAAACAGCGACGGTATCGTGACTCAACAAGAACTACCTCGACCAATAATTTTTCAGCGACTAGATACTAACAGCGACGGACAGATCACCAAGGAAGAATTGCGGCAATTGAGGTAACCTCGTCCGCATCCAAAAACGTATCAATCGATCCACCCGTCGAATGACTTGATTAGCTGTCCGCTTTTGAAATAGCGTTCTTCTTTTGGGTCAGCCACCTCGTAGCGATGTGATTGGGTAGCACTGTGATTGAGTAGCGATGTGATTGGGTAGCACTGTGATTGAGTAGCGATGTAACGTGGCGGACAACGGTTGCTACGTTTTATCAATCCAACGTTGCGTCAGACCCTGATAGGCGTCGATCCGACGATCGCGCAAGAAAGGCCAGTGTGTTCTGACGACATCGATTTCATCGAGCACACAATCGGTGGTCACTAAACATTCTTCACGACAATCAGCCTTGGCTACCACTTCACCTCGAGGCGAGGCAACGAACGAGGTTCCCCAAAACTCCAATCTCCCCTCGATTCCAACTCGATTCGCCGCACCGAGCCACAATCCGTTAGCAATTGCATGAGCTCGCATCGCTGTCAGCCACGCATCTTGCTGTCCAGCGCCAAACTCCTCCTTCTCCTCATCAATCCAGCCAATCGCTGTCGGATAAAGAAGGATCTCAGCTCCTGCGAGGGCAAACAGCCTCGCTGCTTCAGGGAACCATTGATCCCAGCAGATCCCAACTCCTAACTTTGCGTATCGAGTTTCAATCGGCTTAAAGCCAATATCACCCGGGGTGAAATAGAACTTCTCGTAGAACAATGGATCATCGGGAATATGCATTTTTCGGTAGAGACCGGCAATGGAACCATCCGCGTCGATGACGGCGACCGTATTGTGATAAAGACCGGGTGCGCGACGCTCAAACAGCGGAACGACCACCACCACCTCCAAACGCTTCGCCACCGCTGAAATCGCATCCGTGGAGGGGCCTGGGATCGTTTCCGCGTAATCAAAATTTCGGTGATCTTCACTTTGACACGGATAAGGACCTGCGATCAACTCTTGGAGCAAGATGACCTGCGCCCCTTCCGAGGCCGCCTTTTCGATCCAAGTCACGGCTGATTCAATACAACCAGCGGGGGTTCCCGCATCACGCATCTGAACCAAGGATAAACGAACAGTACGTCCCACCGGCGGGTTCCTTTTGATTACGAATACTGGTTAACCTAACGGCAACCATTCCAACGACAGCATACCGAGCCACTTTCCAATGCCACATCGTAAGCCAAGGCGAATCTTTTTTGGAGGCACCGACACGGAAGTTGGAAAAACTTACGTGACTTCTCTGGTGGCAAAACACCTGCACCAACTCGGCCGCAAAGTCGGTGTCTACAAACCTGTCGCGAGCGGTTGCCAGCGAGTAAACGATGCGTGGGTCTCCGACGATGCGATTTCGCTCTGGAATGCCGCGGGTAAGCCCTTAACGCTGCAAAATGTTTGCCCTCAGTGTTTCGAGAAACCACTGGCACCACCTCAAGCAGCAGCGGCGGAGGGCAAACAGGTGGATATCAATTTACTACTGGACGGACTAAATCCTTGGCAGGCAATCAGCGACATCCTTTTAATCGAAGGCGCCGGTGGATTGTTCAGTCCGATTGCCGAAGGACTCCTTAGTATCGAGTTGGCGATGCAAATGAACGCCGATCTAATCTTGGTCGCAGAGAATCGATTGGGTGTGATTCATCAAGTAATTTCGACATGCGTCGCAGCCAAATCCATGGACTGCGAACCGCTAGGAATCATTCTTTCGCATCCCAAAAAAGATTTCCACGAATCCATGGTAGATAACCCCTCTCAGATCGAAAAACATACAGGACTGCCCGTCTTGGCTACCGTCTTCTTTGAAGGCGACACGAGCTGCGTTGCAGGGATCGAATCGACTTTAGAACCAAAGCTTTAACTCTCACTCAACATCGCTTGTTGTTATCACCTACCCTGCGATGCAGGCCAAACCTGTCGCGAGCAACACAATTGAACACGCGAATGGTGAACTTGCCGCTTACCAATCGTGCCGAAACTCGCTCAACCCACCAGCAGTACACACCATGACATCTCGTACGACATCCACGATGCTTTGTAACCCGACAACACGCCCCGCAAAACAGCGATGGCAACATCGGGTAGTGCATTGCTTGGCTCAACTTGCCTTGCTGATGGTGCCATCGATTGGATTGGCTGCAGAATGGACCCTGCCGCTTGCGGGAAACGCCTACCGAACCTCGCCTGCACCGAGCGACAACGGCTTTTCTCGACAAGGGCCCATCAGATGGAGCGATTCGAAGGATGTGATCTCGGTCTACTTTCACCTCAGTCGTCCATCGACCGTTGAACTCTCCATCCGTGCGTGCTCGCCGGCTAACGCGTCGAAATTAAACGCGACAATTGGCGGGCAGACGCTATCGTTCAAGGTATCGGGCGCTGAACCCAACGTGGTAACGATCGGCGAAACCACGGAGTTACCCTCGGGATACACAAGGGTCGACTTGCAAGCTGATTCGCAAGACAGTTTTCATTCCGTTGAAGCACACCACCTGATTGTCAGGAGTGATCACGACGACCTTGAGGTCAACTTTGTCCAGAACAACCAAGGCAACATGTTTTACTGGGGTCGAAGAGGCCCATCGGTTCACCTTCGATACATTGTCCCCAAAGAACGCACGCTGACCTATGCGTATAGCGAAATCACCGTTCCAGTTTCTCAGGATCCTCTGGGAACCTATTACATGGCCAATGGATTTGGCGAAGGATACTTTGGAATCCAAGTGAATTCGCCAACGGAGAGGCGAGTGCTTTTCTCTGTCTGGAGCCCCTTTAGCACGGACAACCCTCGCGAGATCCCAGAAGATCAACGCATCATCGCACTCGGAAAAGGAAAGGACGTCCACCTCGGTGAATTTGGAAACGAGGGATCTGGCGGCCAGAGCTACCTCGTCTATCCATGGAAAGCCGGACGAACCTATCGCTTTCTGACAGAGGTTATTCCTAACGGAAAAGGTGAAACCACTTATACTTCTTGGTTTGGTGACGCGGCCAAAGATGAATGGCTTCTCATCGCAAGTTTTCAACGACCGAAAACGGACACCCATCTCCGAGGCTTTCATTCATTCCTCGAAAGCTTTTACCCAGCTCATGGCCACCTCGAACGCCGTGCGAACTATGGAAACGTTTGGGTGCGAGACACCGGCGGCACTTGGTACTCTTGCCAACAAGCAGTTTTTTCCGTGGATGCGACGGGCAGCGGAAAACACCGACTCGATTTCACCGGTGGCAGCGATGAGAACCAGTTCTTCCTGCGCAACTGTGGCTTCTTTAACGAAACGGGCAAACCCGGACAAACCTTTCTGCGCACAGGAGATCCGAATTCGCCACCAACAATCAATTTTGATCAACTACCTCGTTAGCCCACTGATCCGCTGCATGGTCACGTTGATACCACAAAGCCGTCACCGCTTAGGCGGCATGCAAGCGAATCGAATCATCGTTTAGGCAGCGGTGGGGCGTCATACTGATCACGAAGACGATTAAATTCATCCTTCAAATCGGCTAGTGTGGATGCATAACCTGGATCGTCGTGGACGCTTTTTAACTCTTGCGGGTCAACCTGCAAATCAAAAAGATTCCATTCATTACTGATTGGGAAGTGGATCAGTTTGTGCCGCTGAGTTCGAACACCAAAATGCTGCGGAACGGCATGTTCACCCAATTCGTAGTAAGAATAGTAAAGAGAAGAACGCCACGGAACCTCTCGCTGCTCCATCACCGGTACCAGTGACCGACCCTGTATCTCGGAGGGGATTTCCAAACCTGCGATTTCCAGAAAGGTAGGTGCATAATCAATATTCTGGATCAACTGCTCAGGCCTCGATCCAGCGGCAATCTTTCCCGGCCACCTTGCAATGAAGGGCATCCGAAACGACTCTTCGAACATCCATCGTTTATCGTACCAACCATGCTCCCCGAGGTAGAAACCTTGATCTGATGAATAAATCACCAAGGTGTTCTCAGCCAAGCCGTGATCATCGAGGTACTTGAGTAATCGCCCTACACTTTCATCAACGGCTTTGACGGTACTGAGATAGTTGCGCATGTAACGACGGTACTTCCATCGCACCAACTGATCATGATCCATTTGACCTGAAGCAAACTGTTTCAAGAACTCTTGGTTCTTCGGCCCAAAGTAAGCGTTCCACTCGCTTCTCTGCTGCTCATTCATTCGACTGTATTCGGGAGTGCCGTAACGATCCGGAGCCGGCAACTGCACCTCACCACGTTCATCCTTTCGCACTTTCGCGTCGTAGGCCCAATCGAAGTGCCGGTCGATCTCCATTTCATTGCCGGCAAGGGTTTTACTCCGGTTTTCGTAGTTATCAAAAAGCGTATCTGGTTCCGGGATTTCCACATCATCGAAGGCCCCAAGATGACGCAAGGCAGGGGCAAATGTTCGATGCGGCGCCTTGTGCTGACACATCAGAAAAAACGGTTTCGCTGTATCTCTTTGATCCAACCAATCCACTGCTTTGTCGGTGGTTAAATCCGTGGCATAGCCTTCAAATTGCTTGGTGCTACCATCAGGCTGAATGAAAACGGGGTTGTAGTAACTGCCCTGCCCAGGAAAAACCTCCCAGTGATCAAATCCTTGAGGTGTCGTCTTCAGATGCCATTTCCCAATGACCGCAGTGTGATAACCGCCCGCCTGCAGTGCCTTGGCAACGGTCCACTGACTCTGGTCAAAGCCTTTTCCCGTGTTTCGCATAAAACCATTTTTATGGCTGTGCTTGCCTGTCAAAATGGTCGCGCGTGAAGGACCACAGATTGAGTTACCACAAAATGAATTGACGAAGACAGCGCCTTGCTTGGCAATTCGATCAATGTTCGGCGTTGGAGCTACATCCGCTAGCGGACCACCGTAGGAAGAAATTGAGTTGATGGCGTGATCATCGGAAAAGATGAACAGTATGTTAGGTCGATCAGCAGCAACCAGAGTGCTGCTCGCTATCAACGAGAGGATAAAGGTAGACACCAAACAAGAAATGAATCTTCGAAAGTCGATCATCCGAACCTGATCCCAGTGTGAGCGATATGAGTGGCACGAACTTTGACGAACAAATCGTCTGCGTACACGTCTTTCACAACAGATTAGCTTAATCTTTCCATCGTTAAAACTAGTTCACGCAAATCAGATCCCCGCCGCCGTGTAAACTCTTCGTTTAAAAGGTCGTATCCAATCGAAATCTCGTTCTGGCATCAGTCATCCATGACAATGCCCCTCGCTGAAACGCATTGCTGACGGACTCCAATGAATCAATCCTTCCAAACGATTGCCCGATTAGTGTTGTCCGGTATTGCAATCACCTCGCAAATCGTGGCACAGCCCTATGCCTTATCGGCAGACAACGCAAATCCTTCCCACCGTGGAATCACCGCGCATCGCGGCAACTCAGGCATGTTTCCCGAAAACACACTCCCAGCCTTCGAAAACGCGATCGAATTAGGAGTTGACTGGATTGAGCTGGACTTATTCCTCACCAAAGATCAGCAACTGGTTGTGATTCATGACCAAACAACCGAGCGAACAGGAGATAGGGCACTGGATGTTACGAAGTCCACTCTTCAAGAAATCCAGTCGGTCGATGTTGCGAATGATTTCCGTAATCGACACAAACTCTCGATCTCGGACTGTCCACCACAGCATATTCCTCAACTCGAAGACGTTCTGAATTTGGTGATGAGACAAAACCGAACTCGTGTCTCAATCCAACCTAAAGTGGATTGCGTGGCCAAAGCCGTTGAAGTGATTCAGAAAATGGGTGCTGAGAATCTTGTGGGTTTCAATGATGGAAATCTAAAACTCATGATCAAAGCCAAGCAACTCGCTCCGGATGCAACCATCTTTTGGGATCGCGGGGTGAACACAAATATTAATGAAGACATTCAAACTGCAACGCAATATCGCTTTCACGCACTCATTTATCAGGACCAAGGAATCTCCCTGGAAAAGATCAACCGAACAAAAATGGCAGGACTCAATGTCGGTGCTTGGACAGTAAATGACCCTGATCGCATCAGGGAATTATTACGAATGGGGGTCAACAGAATTTACACGGACTACCCCCAACGAATGATACAAATTATCCAAGAAGAAAATCGACCCGAACGACTATAGCGAACAAAAACGCTTCAATGGCGACCAAAATGATTTTCACAAACATCCAAACATGCGAGATTCACACGATCGACATTCAGACAAATCAACCAATCAACCTATGCCACACGGAAACTCAGATATCGAGGGGCCATCGATGATCGTCGCACCCAAAAGAGTTGACCGAAGGTCCTTCGTGAAAGGAATCAGCACCGCAACCGTTGGCATCACATCAGCTTCACTGCTTGCATCGGAAACGGACGTGGAAAGCCGCATCAAACGCGCGGTTAAATTCCACATGATCAAAGAAGAGCTAAGCGTTCTTGATAAATTCAAACTATTAAAAGACCTGAATTTTGACGGCACAGAAATCCACGTCACCAGCAAAGTTGATCCGCGCGAAGTCAGTCAGGCAATCGAAAAAACGGACGTCGCGGTCCATGGTTTTCTCAACAGCGATAAGCCCGATTTGATCCACGCGATCGACACCGCCAAATATTATGGGGGCACGAGTGTTCTGGTGGTGGCTGGAAGAGTAGATAAGACGAATCGCTACGACCAGGTTTATCAAGAACAGAGAGATCGGATCCGAAAGGCTCTCCCGCATGCTGAAAAACAGAATATCCATCTACTGATCGAAAACGTTTGGAATGGATTCCTGCTGAGTCCAATTGAAATGGCAAGATTTATTGACGAACTCGATAGCCCATTCGCTGGGTCTTATTTCGACGTCGGTAACGTGGTGAGATTCGGTTGGCCAGAGCACTGGATTCGAATTTTAAACAAACGAATCATCAAACTGGACATCAAAGAATATAGCCGTGAAAAACAGCTCAACAAAGGACTTCGCAAAGGCTTTGAGGTGGAGATCGGGGAAGGAGACTGCGATTGGCCAGAGATCCGAATTGCCCTAAAAGACATTGGATACACCACCGGCTGGGCAACAGCCGAAGTACCTGGAGGTGACCGTAGACGATTAGCTGAGATTGCGGAACGCATGGATCGCGTCCTACCATAGTGCTAAAACTGACACTTCAGTCGATGATCAGCCAATCGATTGATTGAGTAAGTGATCCTAATGTGAGCATGTTTTTGTGAGTCAACACCGATCCAACAAAAACCCTAGACGCCAGCGTCCCAAGCCAGACCTAAGTCGTATCCACGCACGTCAATCACACAAGTACGCTGACGATCCCACAAAAAACCCTCAAGCTGGCGATTCAAACCCAGTTAATCTTGATCAACAACTTGCACAAGCGAGCCATTCAAAGTCAGAGATGAATCGCCATGGGTCGTCCAATCAGGTCATCGTCTCAAGACGATTCGACCTGATCGCGGGTGGTGGTCTTTCGCTACTGGTTGCAGCCGTCGTGATCGCATTGAGCTGGTCCAGCCCATCCGGAGCAGGCACATTTTTACTCGCGATTGAACTCTACCTGTTTACCGATCTATTCATCAATGGCCCGCACTTCATGGCATCCTACCGGCTGCTCTATTCACGCAGAACCAACTTTCGAAAACATCCGTTGGTAACGCTTGCTTTCCCCTTTCTCGCAGGGATTTTTCTTGCCTACATCATTTACTGTTCCTATCAACAGGATGCTCAAGATCCATTGGGGATCATGGGTATCCTCACCCTGATCGCGCCTGTCGTTCTCGCATGGCATTACACGGGGCAGTCATGGGGGACGACCGCGTGCTTTGCACACCTAAGTGGTTTGACAATTAGACCAAAACATCGAAGGCTGATTCGCGGCGGCTTCCTGACACTATTTATCTATCACGTTGCTTGGGCCTATGACTCGACCGGAATTATTCAAAACACACTCAGCGAGCAAGAGGCCGGTGAATACTTGATGCGTTCGATCATGTCGCTGTGTCGTGTGGTTGTCGCGGCGGGATTCATCGCCGGCCTGTTCGGTTTTTGGGATTTATCAAAGCAAACAGGGAAGCGCGTTCCGATCAGAACATGGTTACCATGGGCTGGTACTTTTAGCTGGTATGTGATGGTGGATTTGAATCCGGCATCCTTTTTCTTATTACAATTTTTTCACGCTTTTCAATACCTGATGTTTCCTTTACGTGTTGAACTGAACGACTATGCGCCAAAATCGAATGCGTTTCGGCATCTAATTTTTTATTACGTGACTCTCGTTTCTCTTGGCTATCTGGCCTTTGAATGGTCCAGCTTTGATTCAATTCCGAAGCAATTGATTCCTGCCGGAACCGCCATGATGATGATGATTAACCTGCATCACTATTTTATCGACGCAGTCATTTGGAAAATCAGGGAACCAGAAGTCAGGAAATCACTCTTCGGCCACCTAACGCCGAACTGATGGGTGATGCGTCAGAACGGTAGAGGAATTTTGTTACACGCCTGTCCAGCGTTACTTGCTTTCTTGGCGTAACACTTCTCGCATCCCACAAGTTACAAATTCAGCAACGGAATCACTAGAGAACCGTTTGAGCTCGACTTCACGTTCCCGCATGATCGTGCCCAGCAATTCTTGCGACTGAGAAGGACTAATCGTTCCATTTTGATACCCGTAAGCTAAACGCACACTCCGCCAAGCAAGAGCTTCAAGAGGTCTGCGCAACTCGACCAGCAAATCAATCAACTCGCCAATCACCACATAGGATCGATCCTCGCTACCAGCCATTTTTGATCCAAGTGCTTGAGTTCGAGCGATCATGGAAGCTCGCTCTTGCAGTTTCTCGGCCTGACTCACCGCACCGAGATCGGCGGCAACGCGTGACAACGCTTCATAGACGGCAACATCCGTGGAATCGAGTATCAAAGCTTGGATGAACCGATCAGCTGCTCGCCTGGACTCTCCCTTTCTTGCTTCATAAGTCCCCAACGCGAAGAGAGCATCCGGCGAAGCGAGTGAAGCGGAGGCTGGATCGGCCACGATTCGCTCACTCCAATTTTGAAGCTCGGCCCAGTCCTGTTGTTCCACTGCACATCGCCCGAGTAAGCCGACTAACTCGGGTGTGGTGCCACTCGATGAAGCAAGCGTTTCGCGTACAGATTTCCAATCTCCGAATGCAGCTTGAGCTTTTGCCAATCCCAACGCGCCCACTGGATCAAATGTCTCCGGTGTCGCATCGCCGGCAAATGGATGACGACCTATCAGCAGACTTCTTAACTCTGTCTCGTGAATATCACCCAGTTGGCACAATTTCCGAAGGTGTTCCGACGCCCTTACGCCGAGACCTTGCCGCAGGTAGAGGTCGGCGAGTCCTCGATGCACGAGTGAAGCATCGGGGGCAACCACTAACAGTTCTTGGTATCGCTGCTCGCCAGCTCCCCATTCACCTGACTTAATCAGCCATTCTGCCGTCTGCCCCATCGCGGGAAGCTTGATCGTGCTATCTTTGGCGGTGAGTTGTTCAAGCAGCCTGATCGCCTCGGGGTAGCGACGACGGTCGGCGAGAAGCAACGCCAACAAAAAGTTGATTTGTGTGTTACCAGGGGCAAGACGCTTTGCTTGACGAACAAGGCTAAATGCCAGATCGTCTCGGTCTTCATCCATCGCAACCAAGGCTTGCTCGTGCAGTTCCAAGGCTTGCGTCAAGCGTTCCTCTGAACTCAAGGACTCCTCTGAACTCAAGGACTCCTCTGAACTCAAGGACTCCCTCGCACCGCTATTACTCGGTGATTCATCACTCGCAGGCCCCGTTTTCGCGGGCCCAGAAGCGGAACTCGATGAAATCGGCTGAGCTAATTTTGACTGCCCGAGCAGAATCGTCGCAGGGGACAAAAACAACGTAGCCAAGATCAACGCAAACACGGTGGGAGCACGCGAGAAAAGAAGCCTAGCCAAAGTTATTTCCCTCAGTCACGTTAAAACTTAAAAGTTCAGGCGTCATACGCTCATCATAGAAACCGATATCGAAAGCTGCAAATCTCGATTTAGCCGACAACGATCGCTTGAAATTCCTAACTGTTGAATTGGGTGAACTCAACAGAAATCTTACGGTTCATCCCGCAGAAACGAACGGGTCACTCCTTCACCTACAAGATGAGCACTAACATTCTGTCGAGAAAACGGACTTTAAGCGGATGCTTTCCACACACGGTTGCTTCACTCAACGGAGGACTGCCGAACGACGCGATTTAACCTGATTAGCGATATCCTTGGTGAAAATTCGTAAAGAAGCATTCGCTGCATCCCTCTACACATCGTAGGAACGAGAGCATTCCGGCGATAGCATTCGATGGAAACTTATTCCACTGTCTCGTGGATCCAGTCATTGCATCAACAAGTGCAAGTTCCACCAATTAGCGTCATCAAGCAGTTGCGACACTTTGGATATCACTTTCCAAAACCAATCGTCGTGCGGCGTATTCTTTCGGTGAAACAATCTGTCCGCGCTGGAAGTTTTCTTAGTATGATTGAGGTAGAGAGAAGAGAAGTCGCTGCAGGGTGGATCACCAAACATGCCTCGCAGCTGGCATTCACCCCCCAAAAAGATCCAGAGTTAGATTTCGGCCTCGCGGCCAAGTCATCCGAAGATTTCATGAAGACCGACAGCGATCGTGTTCCTCGATACCAAAAGTGATTCCTGTACCTAATTCCCTGCATGTAAGTATTCCCTGCATGTAAGTTCCCCGTTTGCAAAAGGCTGTGGCCTGAACACAAAGACGGAAAAAAGAACTGATGATGGCGATACAACACTGGCGATTCCTCGACGACTAACCTCCATCAATTTACCCGAGAAGTAAACCTTGAAACTTCGCACTCTTCTTCTAATCGTCGGCAGCCTGATCGCTGCAATTGGCGTGAGTCTGATGATGATGCGACGGCAATCAATTGCAGGAAGAGACCCGATGATGCGTTCGGTCCCTAGCCAAAGTCAAGCTAGACCCAAGACCGCTAACAACGAATCCAGCACGGGCAGTTCAAATAAAGTTTCTGGACAGCAACAGACACCGGTCGGATCTTTATCTGAATCTTCATCAAACGGTAGTGTAGGAACAGCGACGAGTATCGCGGCTTCCCAACCCTCACTCCATTTGCCTACACCTCATTTGGTTGGAAAGGAAGTGTGCCAAGAGTGCCATCAGGAAAACTTCCAATTACATTCCGCACACGGACACGCACACACGTTTCATGTCCTCGATGATTCACCCGACATTATTGCAAAGTTCGCTGCAAAGTCGTTCCATGCTGGTGAAGAATTTGGCACGTATGAGTACCAAGCTGAATTCGGAACCATCGATGCACCGGAAAAGCTAAAGAAACTAAAGGCAACGCTGCCGGCTGTTTTTGGTGACGAACCATTCCCACTTCAATACGCTCTAGGCTCCGGACATAACGCTTATACGTTGCTAACCTTGATCACCGAAGAGAATGGCAACACTGCGGCGCTCGAACATCGAACCAGTTGGTATGCTGCACAGGGCGGGCTGAACATCACGCCTGGGCATACAAACAAGCACCCAGCGAATGGGCTTGAACTGTTCGGTAGCATCAGCCGAGATGAAGTGATGGAAAAGTGCATCGATTGCCACACCACCTCGGCCGAGATTGTGGGCGAAGAGATCAAAAACCTGATTCCGAGTGTTAATTGCGAGAAGTGCCATGGCCCGGGAAGTGAACATGTTCGCTTGGCACGGGCACAAGCAACACCGCCGCCTTATTCCGTTGGTAAAGATGACTGGGATACGGAAGCAGAAATCCAATTATGCGGTGATTGTCACCGACTCCCCAAAAACATTACCGAGAAAGAGCTCAGAGAGTATCCCGATCTTCTAGCGAGATTTCAGCCAATTGGCCTTCTTCGTAGCAAATGCTACCTAGAGTCAGAAGGACAAATGCGTTGTACCACCTGCCATGGTCCCCATGAAGCTTTGCATCAAGTTCCGGCCGATCGACATATCCAAAACTGCCTGAACTGCCACAACGCTCCGGAACACACCCTCTGCCCAGTATCACCCACGGACAACTGCATTCAATGTCACATGCCGCCGATGACGCAGGAGCAAGGCCTGACGTTCCACGATCATTGGATTCGTGTCCGCAAAGAGTAGGCTGCCCTGTTTTCAGATCGTGTCATCTTTGAATCGAGTCGTCACTGCACAAAAAAACCTCACCCATCTCTAGGTGAGGTTTTGAGTTTCTAGATTCGGCAATCGAACACTACTGGTTCAATTGTTCTTGAATCGTCTCTTTGCCTGCCTTCGTTCCAAGCGCACCCCAAAGTCCATAGGGGCTAGGCTTGCCAGGTGCACGAGGACCGGTTTGGCCTAGTCTTACCGCACCGGCGGTGGAGTCTCCTGCCTCGACCGAGTCGGTCATGAACACGACTGCACCATCCGCCATCAGAACATGAGCACCACCTTGGTGATTGCTGCTCATTGGCATCGTTCCAGGTCCATCCACCCACTGACCAACACAGTTTTCACGGTTCGGA
>Ga0181563_10001315_pt1 | contig 24627 bp, 26 predicted proteins | sample 011ome_25_FD_133759 | JGI IMG/M metagenome (GOLD analysis project Ga0181563, IMG submission 133759) | Coastal salt marsh microbial communities from the Groves Creek Marsh, Skidaway Island, Georgia - 011512CT metaG (megahit assembly) | ecosystem: Environmental > Aquatic > Marine > Intertidal...
CTACAACATTGAGCTCGTGATCAGCAACAAAAGCATTCTTATATTGATAATCAGCTAAAATAAGTACTAATTGAGGAATCGATTGTGGTTTAACTTTATCTGTCATGCTATCGTATAATCCACGGAAGATCGCAGATGCATCTGTGTCAATATTATTAACAACCCATTTGCGCATTTCTTTAAAGTTCTTGTCTTTAAGCGTTTTTACTAGATCCGCAATGGATCCACCCATATCAGAAGTGCTACCAGCAGCAAAACCCAAAACAGAACGTCTTTGAAGTTCATTGAGGACTCGCCGCCAATCCGGCGCATGCTTTGAGACAATCGGCAATAAATCTTTTTTATCATATTCTACTCCTTCACCATCAAGAATCGTACATGCACGTTCAAACATCTGCTGCATAAGCACAGCAGTGTTTTTCTTTGATGTGTTGAATTCATATACACCGCAACGAGAGTGTAATGGTTCAATGATACGATTCTTGAAATTACAAGTTAATATGAATCGGCAGTTAGATGAGAATTCTTCGATGAAACCGCGAAGAGCCGGTTGCGTTGACTGTGCATTAAGATAATCAGCCTCATCAAGGATTACAACCTTGATACCACCCTGTAATGAAACGGTAGAAGCAAACTGTTTAATCTTACCACGCAGGGTATCAATATTACCATCTTCTGAACCGTTGATGATAATCCAATCAAGGTTCAATTGATTGCATAAAGCTTTGGCAACCGTTGTTTTACCGGTGCCTGCTGTACCACTGAACAGCATATTAGGCAAATCACCTCCAGCTACAATCTTTTCAAACGTTTGCTTAAGTTCGTCTGATAAGATACACTCGGCGATTACTTTAGGGCGATAGCGTTCAACCCATAAAAAGTCATTAGACATTCACATACTCCATAATAAAATAAAAGCTGTCGGCTAACCGTTGACCGACGCGAGTCTATAATGCGACTAACCATAGTGTATTTATTAAGATTCCATTGCAGCTTCTTGTTCAAGATTTTCTACAAGCTGAATGACTTGAATACACTGATCACGAAGACCACCAATAGTAGATAGCTCTTCACCTTTAAATGCTCCGCGCTGAGTCATAGCATCGATAACCGCAACGGTTGAACGTGAAGATTTATTAGCCAACTCCATTAGTTGATTTTGTGTTGAAGATTCATCTGACATGTCATACTCCAAAAGTTGATGATTTTTCAAGTGCAATCCAATATTTGATATTAATATCTTTGTTACTGAATTGCGAGATAAGTTTCGATGATATCTGAACTTCATAATCGCCCGGAAGCATTTTCAGATTACCAATATTAAGGATAAAGTTAAACACAGCACCATCCGGATACGTTCCATCGACGTCGATAGAAAACGCATTTGATGTCATATTTTGGCTGTCAACAATAGAAAGACTAAGCGCTCCACTGTTGCCAGAGATTGAAACTTCACTGTGACCAAGAGCTGAAGCAGCGCGCTTAAGCTTATTAAATGTATCATTATCAAGTGTAAATGTTACATCTGCGCTTGGCATGGTGATGTCTTTTTGTGGTGTAGTAAGTGTTTCTTCGGATGAGAAAAAATACTTTACTTTTGATCTACCAGATGAATCAGAAATGCGTACGCATTCATCTTCAAACTGAAGATTTGGCTTATCAACAAGGCCTAGTACGTTGATAAATTCGCTGAGATCGTATATACCAAAATCACGAGGGAACGTTTCATCAACTACAGCAGTAGCTAATACATTGCGCGCCTCAGAAATTGTTTTTATAGTATTACCCGATCGAATAAGAATATTCTGGTTGATACCAGAAAAATTTTTAAAAACCGATAAGATGCTATCGCTTAGTTCCATTATATAACTCCATTTTTCATTATTAGACTATTATACCATAGTATGATCAATTTGTAAACCATTAAGCTGCAATTTTGCTAAAATTCTTTTCTTTCTTGAATTCAATCTTTGACTCGAATTTTCCATCAAGAATTTCACCCTTGTGAGAAATGATGAATACGTTTGTGTTATCATCAAGAGTGTATAAGATCTTTAGTAGATTTTCTACACCAGCATCATCAAGTGATGAGTCAAAAGTTTCGTCAAGAACGAGAAGATTGGTAGAAACTGAATTCTTCATCTTAGCAATCTGTCTCCACGTAAACAGAAGTGCAAGATCGATACGTTGCTTTTCACCTTCACTAAATGAAGCATAAGTAAATTCATCTCTGTGTCGAGAACGAATTGTTTCATTAAACTCTTCGTCAAGATCAAAATGTACATAGAAATCAAGAACCTGTAAGTACTGATTGATTAGTTGATTCATCACAGGTAAATACTGCTTAATGATTTTTGTCTTGATTCCCGTATCTTTAAGCATTTCACCAAGAACGAGTTTGTATGTATACTCGTCGTTAGCTTTAATTTTTTTGTCTTGTAATTCAGAAAGCTGCTCTTTGATTTGAGCTAGATCTGCATTAGCTTTTTTGAGATCAGCTCCTACATCTTTTTCGAGATGTAAGTTATATTGCTGGATTTGTTTCTGGAGCGAAGCGATCTGTTGGTTGTTCTCGCCGAGTTCAGATACTTTAGATCGAAGCGTTCGAAGTACGCTCCCGGTCTCGCTAATCTCTTTCTCCACCTCGGTCCCTTCCGCACCAATTTTACGGCATTCTGATTGAATACCATTTGCTTCTTGCTTAGCGGTCTCGAGTATATCATGTTTATGCGAGTCTGAGATAGCTTGGTCGCATACGGAACAAGTCTCGTTCTCTTCGAAAAACTTGATCCGCTTCTTGACGCTAGCGAGATTTGTCTGCTTATCCTGACCTCCGAGCATAAGGGTCTGACGTTTATCATGTAAAGCCGACAACCCTTCCTCGGCGACTCGAATAGATTCTTCGAGACCTATGCTAAGCTCACTATTCTTAGCTTGTAGTTCATCGATACTATTCTGCGATTCATGTATCTTATGTTCATAGTTTCTCCTATTCTCCTCGGTCAGAGTGGAGACATCGGCAATATACTTTTTCTGAGTGTCTACCTTATTCTTTGTGAGGTCTATGTTGTAGGAGAATTCTCTTAGGGAATCTTTAATGACATTAATTTCTTCTTTCAAGATTTGATTCATCTTAGAGAATACACCAATGTCGAGTAACTCTTCAATTACGAGTCTACGATTATGAGGATTCAATTGCATAAACGGAATAAAGTTTGACGAACCAAGTACCACAACCTGATGGAATGACTTATGGTTAATCTTTAGAATGTTAGTTTCGAGAATACGTTGATATTCTTTTGCATGAGACGACTGATTAATCATCTCACCATTTTTCCAGATCTCAAAGATACCGGGCTTAATGCCTCGTACGATTTTAAAATGTGCAGATCCAACCGAAAACTCTACTTCAACAACACACTGTTTATTGTTGATAGAATTCAAGAGTTGTGGCTTAGTAATATTGCGGTGTGGTTTACCAAACAATCCAAACGATATTGCATCGAGCATTGTTGATTTACCAGCACCATTCTGACCAACTACAAGAGTTGACTTACTTTGTTGTAAATCAATTTCTGTAAAACTATTACCTGTTGATAAGAAATTTTTATATTTTATCTTTTTAAAAATAATCATGCTATCTCAAGAGCCTGTGCATGTGTCATAAGTTCACGCATCTGGATTTTTATTCGATCTTTATCTAGATCAGTGTCAACACCGTCAATATAGTCATCCATTAGCTTAGGAGTATCATCGACTTGCAGGCCTTCATCTTCTACGTTGGAACCAATAAACTCGTTAAAGTTTTCTGCTATTTTAAGATCATGCACTTCTTCATTTTGTATGCGATCGATAAAACGATCAAATGTAAAAGTATCTGACTTATTTACTACGACAACCTTGACAAATTTGTTTGCTAGGTGTGACGTCTTATAGCTATTATAATCCATTTCTTCGTCATTGTACACTATTTTTTCAAACAAAGTGTGAGGATTACGTATTTTTTCTACTTCACGAGTTTCGGTATCAATGATATGAAAGTGCTTAGGATCATGGGCATCAGACCAGAAGAATTCCATTTGGCTACCTAGATACCAAATATTATCTCTACGTGATGCAGCATGGAAATGACCAGTAAGTACAAGCTCAAACTTTTCAAATAGTTTAGCATCCATACCACCATGCGATTCGACACCTCTCATTAGCTCGAATCCACTGAGCTCGAGATGTGCACCTAGCCAATCAGCCTTACAATCACGAATAAATTGCATAGACTTTTCATAATTGTCATTGCAAATCCAAGGGAGAAGAGCCATGCGCAATGACCCGTATTCCATGACCGTAGGCTCCATGACGATATTAATCTCGTTCATAAAATGGCCGAGCAATTCTTTTAAGCTATTCAAGTCATTTGTATTTTTATAGAACGTATCATGATTGCCGGGAATAATATCCATAGACATACCACGTTTACGAATCTCATTTAGAAAGCTTTTACGATTACGATTTAAAGCTTTAAAATTTACGAACTTGCGGTGGTCGTAATAATCCCCGAGGTGTAGAATTTGTTCAACCCCTCTTTTTTCACATTCAGGAAAAAAGACTTTTGAATAAAATTCGTCTGCGTTGTTGAGGAAGATTTCGGAAGAGTTACGTATACCACAGTGCGTGTCATTCAGTACTGCTAATTTCATTTTGACCTTCAAATTTTCTCATAATATTTTCGGAATCTTCAACTTTTCGAATCGATGCTTGATTATCGTGTATTGTCCATTCTAAAACATCGCCTTTTTTCCATCCCATATTTTCCATTAGTGTATCGGGAAATGGCATAATCAAATCATCACCGTCTTCAATGACTGTTGTTATATACTTGGGCTTAATCTTACTCATGCATAAACTCCGTTAAATCAGAATCAGCGTTAACACTTCGCTTTTTCTTCTTCTCACTTTTTACATATTCTTTTACTTCGCTGTCAAATGTTTTTACTTTACCAATGCGATCTCGAAGAGTATCAACAAAATGACCAACAATGTATTGACTAGCATCATCACCTTCTCCTGTCGTGAGAAAGTTTTCTATTCCAGAAGTAGTTAAATACTTCATTTTGATTTCTTGTTGTTTTTTCTCTTTTGCGATACGTCTTAAAAAAGCATACCACGTAATCTGAGTAAAATACGCAAATGCATTAGGTTTACCGGTACGTGTAGCTGCTTCAATATCATAATTAAGTACGGCCTTTAAGCAATTCTCAACTGCATCCATTACCATTTCTTCACGATATGTATAGCGAATGAAGTTAGCTTTGTGAGATAATCCTTCAGATATGCGCAGAAAACATTGAGCAATATAATCTGGTACTTTAGGAATTTCTATGTTTGCTTTTTTTGCTTCATTAACTAAAGTAACATACTCAACAACTGCTTGTGAAAAATCAGCATTATTTACGTAGTGAATACTAGCGCGTCTTTGTCGTGCCATTGCTACTTCCTTTCATTATTGTAGATACTATTATACCACTTTAATGTTAAAAAGTAAACATGTATTTTTTGTTTTAATTTCTAAAAATAGTGGTGTACAACTACCATTTTTTATGGTATAATAAACTGTAGTTTAGGGAGAGGGGATACTATAAAATCATGAGCTCAATGTATTGTATCAGTTTTTGGCTTAAATTTGATAATATTGCCATCTGCATCTTCTGATTTAATTATTTCTTCTTCTTGTTTTTCTTCTTCGATTACATTGTTTATTTTATTTTCTACGTAGTATTCGATTTCTTCGTCAGTCATATCTTCGAATTCGTCAAAATTAAAATCAGTTTTCTTTACTTTTGCCAATGCTATCATTCGCTGTACAGTTTTATCATAGTGCTGCAGCAATTCATTCGAAGGATTGACCTCGCCAATAATATGTGATGAGTTAATTGTGTGTAATATTGCTGGATCATCGCATAAACCCATCCATGGACGGAAAGCGTAAAATCTAACGTGCTTTTCCATATTCGAACCTTGTATAATGAGCAAAGGACATCTAACAATAATAGAAGCATTCTCGTCGGTGTCCCATTCGAGTACTTCACAAATAACTTCATCGTCGTTTGTCAGCTTAAATTGCTTAAATGTTTGTGTCATATTGCAATCCTGTATGTTTTATTGTTGAAGTTTTCTCTTTCATATATCCGGTGCCGTTCTTCAGAATGTAAAGTTGCAAAGTTTTTTAGATTTTCATAGCTTAAATTATCTATAATGTCGTACAATGTAGTAGGTTCGTTATTATCTGACTTTCTCAGCCCTCGTCCAATTGACTGAAGTACTCTGATCTGGCTTTTCGACGGAGACGCGAAGATAATGTTGTGCAAATTCCGTATATTAATACCAGTACTAAAAGTACCCAAAGATGCGACAATGATAGCATTTTTTTGTTTCTCTACTATTCCACGAATTGCTTCGCGGTCAGATGTTGCGACTTGGCCTGATACAAAGAACACTTTTCTATTTTCATCTACTTTACTATTTATTAAATCAAATAGTGGTTTTCCGTGCTTTTCGACAAAGTTGAATAGAACGAGTGTGTTACCCTGCTGATCTAGTGCTAAATTTCTTATAAAGTTGTTTCGTTTATCGTTTGCGACAATCCACTGAATTTCATCTTGATACGTTCGCTTACCAAAGTCCTTACGTACTTCTTCTGAGTAATCAAGTATGATTCGTTTGATATTGAGTTGAGCAAGCGTATCGTTATCCTGTAGCTTTTTAGTTGTTGTGACTTTGTATATTTTTCCAAAGAGTCCTTGAAGGACCAGCTCATGTGTTTGAGTTCCATCGAGAGTTCCTGTTGTTCCAAAGCGATATTCGGCTTCTGTTGCTTTATTCATAATTTGCATTAATGATTTTGATTTAAATCCATGACATTCATCACCAATTACCATTCCGAATTGTTCATACCATGATCGAGGTAATTTATATATCGATTGCCATGTACTAATTACAATCGGTGCACCGGGATCCTTTTCTTTACCAGAATAAATTTTGTGAATAAGAGATTCCGGACAATTGTAATCTTTAAAATCAGATGTCATCTGTTCTACGAGCGATGTAGTCGGTACAATAACAAGTACTCTTTGTTCGCTATCACCTCGTAATACACTAAGAAAGTAAGAAAGCAAAACATAAATGATAAGAGATTTACCTGAACCAGTAGGAGATACTAAAATAGCACGTCTTTTTCGCATACCTTCCATGACTGCCATAAACTGATATTCTCGAAGTTTAAAAGGCAAATTCATTTTTTCTACAAATCTAATTATGTCCTTTCCTTCAACTTTATCTTCGGCGTGTGGCATGCCATATGCAGTACGGATAGGATCTAGATCATAACCACGCGTTCTACAGAATTGAATTAGATGATATATTAGACCAGCTGGAAGTTCTCCGCTACGAGTATCGAATAATCTTATTTTTCCATCCCATACTTTTCGCCGGAAAGCTGGCATGAAGCGATATCCGGGTACATAGAAACTAAAAAATTCGTTGAGTTCTTGAGCAGCACCATAATCGCAATCAATGTGTAGATTTGCATGATTTAATTTTCTTATCCGAATAGTTTCTATACTTTTCATCTACAATATCTCTAATTTCCAGCTTCGAAGTTTTTCCACTTGATCATGTTTGATATTGTTTGATGACGCCAGTTAATATGCGTAACAATATCTTGTAGTGTTTCTACTAATGTTTTATAGTATTGAATTTTTTCTTCTGATTTTTGGATTTCTGGATCAGCCTCATAATAATAAGACATGTCGCCTTTCATTACTTTCAAGCCATTGAAAGGATCAGGATTCCATCCAAGTTGTTCTACTTCTTCTTGAGACATTTTTCCATTATACCATTCCCATTTTTGTTTCAATAACGTCTTTTGCACAAACTCTGCTCTTTTTAAAAGCAGTTTGCCGTTTGCAAGTTTCTCGAGATATTTGGAATGTAGAAGTGGGGTTTGACGAGAACTTTCGTCAAGATGTACATTATCAATTATATTATCCTGTGCCCATTCTTCGAGCACAGCTTTCAAATCAATCATTATAAAGCTCCATTATATGGTATTATATATTACTATATTAAATCAAAGTATGTGAATCTAAAAGAAATAGTAAATGTGATAAACTCAGTTCCTGTTGCTGTTGATTCAAAATTTATATCTCCAAGTGCAACTGGTACGCATTCATAGTATTTTACTTGTTTTGTCACAGCATTTGCACTTGAAAGAATAGACAAAGTAATATCTGAATACGTTGGAGGTTGTGTAGGGCTACGATCAATTGCTCTTACCGGTAAATTGTCAACTGCTCGGCGAATCCAAGAATACATTTCATTATAGCCGGTAAGTCCTTCGTCTAAAATAATAGTTGCATTCAATTCATTAAACGTAAGTGAACCGCCGACGATCGGAACTCCAGTAATTTTGCGAAAAGCAACTTCCGAAGGATTAATAATCATACCCGGATGTGTAATAGTTTGCGCAAAATACTCAAGATTCGGGAAATTTTCTCGATCTATAGTAAGCTTATAACTAGTCGGTTGTAAATAATTTAAATTTGTTGTAAGTGCCATACTGCTATTTATACAAGTTTAAGATAAAAAAAGAGGCCGGAAAAACCGGCCTCAGTTTATTTTTTAGTTTCTTCTTATGTAAGGATATTATCAACCCGAAAGATTCTGTAATATTGGTTTGTGCGGTTAGATGCCAAACCGTCTGCAGGTGATGCACCGACGAATGGGTTTGAAGCCATGCCGTAGCGTGTCTTAAAGCCAATCTTAGGCTGGAAGCTATCTTCACCGACTGCACGAACCATTGTCAATGGAACGTATGGGCAGTAGAAGAGACCTGCGTCATATGGGTTAGTACCTTTGTAACCAACGTTAACGTAATCGGCTGATGCATATGGATCAATGTAGACCCGTGTACGACCGTTTAGTACACCAGCAAATGTGTTGCCTGTGTCATCTACGTTCAAGTTGGTTGACATTGCTGGTGAGTAGTCCAACATGCCTGAAGCTGCAAGAGCAGAAGCAACATCTGATGAACAGATGATGAAGTTACCCTTACCACGGCGTGTTTCTTTAGCAATTGTGTTTGCCTCACGCTCGATCTGTACGATCAGACCTTTGAACTTCTCAACTGACCAGCGGCCATCAGCGTCTGATGACAAGTTAAAGATACCTTTTGTGGTAACGTTAGCTTGACGAGCACCGATTTTAGCTTGTGCGTTAACTGTGCGGATAACCTCACGGTTAATTTCAGCAAGAATTTCAGTTGACAGAATGTTTGCCAGCTCTGTTTCAGCATCCAAACCATGAATGGCTTTTAGATCCTGAGCAAGTTCTAGTGTGTATTCTGCTTTCAGTGCACGGCTTTTGGCTGTGACTGTTGCTTTTTCAATGGTAAAGCCCATTTCTGCAAAGCCTTCGCCTGCGCCATCGCCCAGTGCTTCAGCTTCTGCAGTTGTGTATGCATCACCAGTTACTGGTACATATGAAGTGTCTGAGTCGACGATTGATGAATCAACGTCGGTGTCAGATACACCAGCAAGGCCTGAAGGACCTTCTGCACCACCTGAAGATGTTGATGAGTCACCTGAATAGTTAACAAGTGCTTCGTTGAATAGTGCTTCGTCACCAGTAGCTGCACCAGCTTTGCTTGACTGGTAAGTTGACTTCATGGCAAAGATAAGACCTGTTGGGCCAGACATTGGCTGAACACCACAGACATCATATGCCATTAGGTTAGGCATTGCACGACGAACAAGTGCGATCAATACTGGATTCCAGTTGTCGACGTTACCTGTTGCGTTAGCAGGTGCTGCTTCGTTAAGCATACCTTCTTCACGCAGTGCAATTTCTTGGTTTTCTAGAACAGCAGCTGTTACTGCTTTCCGGTGCGCGTCTTTGATAGTACCAGCTGACTCTTCGTTCAGTACTGGTGCCCATTTTTCGACGAGCCGATCGTATGATACTGTATTTTGCATCGTTTCCGAGCTCCTTAGTTTTTGGTTTGTCTCTTAATGGCAGAGAGATACTGATTCATTGAGTCTGAAGATTCGACTTCAAAAGCGTCTTCTTCATCTACGATTTCTTCAGTAACTGCTGCGGCCTTCTTGTTGAAATAAGATTCTTTTACAGTGTTTACCTTTTCGGCGAAAGTAACTTCGTCGTCAAAGTCTACGTCTGCAACAAGACTCTTGAGCTTGTCAATTTGAGTCTCTGCAAGATCACGTGTTGCTTCACGAATGATAGCTTCACGCTTGTAACCTTCCAGTTCCTCTGCCATTTCGATGGCTTTACCAGTCTGATTATTGAGTTTCTCTTCGAGTTCCTCAACTTCAGATGCTAGTTCATCGACTAGGTCGACCTTAGACTCGGGTACTTCGATATATGATTCTGTGAACAAATCTTTCAGATTAGTCATAAACTTCTCTGCAATTTCTGTACGCAGTCCAGATTCGATAGCAACTTTATTGTCTTCGATCCACTGTTCGACTACATAGTTCAGGTATGAATCTACCTTTTCTACGAGATCTTCTTTAGTCGTCTTGATTTCCTCAGAAAGTTCTTCTTCGTACTTTGCTTCAAGACGATCAATCTCTTCAGACAGCTTTGATTTAATTGCTGCTTCAAAGATTGTTTCAGCTTTTGCTTTAAACTCTTCGGACAGTGTTGCTTCTTCATTTACCAAAGCATTCAGATCTGCTGAAAAATCTGCTTGATAGTGAATGTCTTGCTTTTCAGCAATTGCTTCACCTTCAAACTGATCTTCATCTAGATCATCAGACATCATTTTGCCATATGCAGCAGTGAGTTGGTCTTTTTTCATACCATTCATCATTGTGTACATAGCATTAATCATGCCAGCTTTTGTCTTTGGCATTGGATCCTGCATAGTGTTATCTGTTCCACGCTTTTTAGCACTTGGACCAGCATCACTAGCAGCATCAGCAGAAGCGACCGATTGGGCTTCAGCATCTTTTGGATCGTGAGTGTTTGCTTCCACAACTTCGTTCGTTACTTCGTCGTGGAGTTCAACATCATGATCTTCAATGATTTGATTATCAGTCATTATTGACTCCTTGTTATTTAGATTTAAGTAACGAGAGGAAATTCTTAAACTCACGAACCTGTGTCTCATAGAGATCGGTGCGTGGAGCCTTCTTAATTTCAGTCTCCATCTTTTCAATAGTTTGTGCTTCAATTATGCCGTTATTCCATACCCATTCTACGCCTTCCATGATCCCATTAACAAATGCGCCAGGAGCAGATGGATCTTGAACAATGTCAATAGCATTGAGTAGAAAATCTTCTTTTACTACCATAGCGCCATTTTGTTGCATCAAACTTCCCATACCACGAGTCGAAACGCCTAGTCCTACACCACCGTCGAGCAAACCTTGTACGATCATACCCATTGGAGTTTCTAGGATTGTGGCTCTTCCCATAACATCGTTGCCCTTGAATTCAAGTTTATCGATCTTATGTGAAACTTTATCTAAGTTTACCGTCGGACCTTCTGGGTGATTCAATTCACCAACTGCCCGACCTTTAGAAACTTGTGTATCGACATATCTACCAACTGCGCTTTCCATTGTTGCTTTTGGATAGATACGTCCATTTCTATTTTTTTGATCAGCTTGAGCAAAAATACCTTCAATGATGTACTTCTTGCTACCGTCTTTTTTAGCTTCGGTGATCACTTCAAGATGTGAATCATTAAATTCTGCAATGAGTTTCATTTGCTCAACCTTTATACTGTTTCACGAATTCGAGTCCAGCTTTTTCAGCTTCTTTCTGATTGCGATAAGCATCAAGATGATCCCCATCCACATACGTAATAAAGCGACTTTGATCTTTATATACCATGATAGAAATACCTTTAACTTTCTTATCATAGACTTTTTGACCTTTTGGCTCTCGACCAGCTAGTTCTCTAATTTGTGAAAATCTTTTCATTTTAATCCTTGTATATTATTTATAATAATATTACTTTCTACTGAAAGAAAATTATTCTTCTTCATTTTCTTCTTCTTCAGGCTCGCCCTCTGCTTCAAGGTCAAGATCGAGCTGGTCATCACCGTCTTCGTCCCCCACGATGTCTTCATCGTTTTCAGCATCAGCCTCTACTCCATTATAGATTTGATCTGCAAGACGAATTTTTTCTTGATCTAAAGCATCTCCAATTTTAGCTTGCATCAAATTACCGAATACTTTATTTGCTTTGTTATAATCTTTATCTAGAGCATGCTGTACAAGATCTGCAAAAGAATCATTTTTTACTGCTGCTTCTTCAGACATATTATTGTTCCTCGTCATTTTGTTGTTCATCTCCACTTTCATCAGAAGATTGTTGTGCTATTTGCGCAATATCATCATCTGTAAATTGTAAAACATTTTTCATAACCCATTCTTGTGAGAAATACTGACCAACATAGTTATTCACAGTATCAAGGGTTGCAATTCTTTCACGAAGTATTTCCATTTCCTTTAGTTCCGTGAAATAATTGTCTTTAATATAGTCAACTGCTATATCATTCTTCATATTGCTCCAGTCTTCTTCGGTAATAATACCTTTCAACTGAAGCTGCACTTTTAAGATATCAAGGAATAATGATGAAAACCTTGATCTTAATCGACCAATAAACTTTTGAAATTTAAGCTCATCGCGATTAATTTCTGTAGATCTACCTAAACTAAATTGCTGTTCTTGCTCTAATCTATTAATAGGAACATTAAGTGAACGGTATAATCTTTTTTGAAAGTATACGATATCGTCGATCTGTCCTAGATTTTCGCCGCCGGGTAGTGTAGAAATTTCTGTACCTCTACCACCTTCACGCCTAGGCAACCAAAAATCTTCGAGCATTGACTGATGTTTACGATCATCTTTAATTTCACCGGTTGATGAATCGTATACAAGTTTATTCCTGTAACGAGTCATGATATCTTTCATATATTGTTCGGCTTTACCACGTGGTAAATTACCTACATCGATATAAAAGATACGTCTTTCGGGAGCACGTGCTAAGCGATAGATGACTAAAGAGTCTTCCATCATTCTCAATTGATTGAGGGGCTTAAGTGCTTTATGTAAATAAGATAAGACTTTTTTACGGCCCTCATCGAGCAAACCCGATGTTACATAAGAAACTGAATCTAGACTTAATTTAACACCGCTTCCAGTTTGTTGGATCGATGCACCAGCTTGTGGTTTATCTTGATAAATGTAATACTCATCAACCTTCTCAATGACTTGAGCATTTGTTAATGGATCTTTTTTCTTTTTGACTTGTTTTACTTTTCTAATTTTTGCGGAGTCAATCGGACGTATTTCTTGAATACCCGCTTTCAAATTTGATTCATTTACTACTAGATGATGGTATAGTCTTCCATCAACATACCATCTCCTAAAGATATCATGCCCGAGTTCATTAAACCCAAGCATAGAAATTATGTTGTCAAACTCATCCTTAATTTGTTTTTTAATGCCATCGCTTACTTTTAGATTGTCCATATAGATATGGATGCTTTGACCTTCTTCGTTAGAAGAAATCGACTCATTTGTAATGTCTTCGATGGCAGCATCAACTTCAGGATGCATTGAAACGCCTCGGTATTTCATAATGAGTTGATAATTGTCTTTCGAGTCATCACCGTCAATATTGATATATTGGCCATAGTGACTACCCGATGCTGTTACATATCCAGCACCGTCATCATCTCTTGCAGGAACGATAGAAGACAATTTTTTAGGATCTTCTTCCTTTTGCCTCTTTATCTCAAACCCAAAGAGGCGAATTCCTTTTTCTTCAGCCATTTAAAATTCCTTTTGTATAATGAGAGCGGAGAAATCTATCCTCCGCTCTCTATTATCTATACTACCCGTCAGTAGTGTCTGATACCCAGTACTGATACTGCCATGTGCATGTAAATCTTTCGATTGTATCAGTATCTGTGTAACTCAGATCGATAGGTGAGATTTCCGTTGGGAAAGCGTCACGGAAAGTGTAAGTCTTAATTACGCTTTCATCTCTATCAAACTGATCTACTTTCAGATCTGCAAAGTAAAGTTCTGGATTCTGGATACCACCTGCATCTGCATGATTTGCAATTGCATTCATCCATTTTTCCAGTTCATTACGAATCTTGAAATCCGTATCATTGATAATAGTGGTTGTCCAAACATCGAATGTTCGGTCTCCAGCCATTTTCAATGTACGACCCCGGAATTGAATTGGAATAACACCAATTGTTGATCCCGGAAGTTGAGCTGCTTCACACATGAATGAAGCAAAATCAATATCTAGATTCACTCCAAGACCACCACGTGGATTTGCTAGCGTCACCTGAAAGAGGTTACCGCGAGCACCGCCACCAGCGAGTCTTGCCTTAAATTCGTCTACGCTACCAAGTGCCATAACTTACCTCCTATACGCCGCTTGAGCCAACGACTTCTTCAAAGTCGACACCGGTTCTAACAGCTACGAAGTTCAATGTGACGTAGTTGATTGAGCGTGCAGGTTTGATGAAGATGTTAGCGATGAATTCATTGCGATCGATAACTGCCGCAGTATTGACTGTTTCATCAGCAACAATACGATAGTCTGTAATACCACGCCGACCTTTAACATCTCTCAGCACTGGCTCGATAACGTTGACAAACTCAGCTCTTGTGAATTCATCGTTAAACTCGAATAGTACGTTTTGAGCTGCACGTGAAATTGCTCTTTCAAGAACAAGGAATAACCGACGTACATTGATACGATCAAATGCAGATGGTCGGCTTAATCTTGTCTTGTCACCAAACAACTGAAGACCCGTTCCAGCGACATTAACGATTGGGTTAACGCCGACTTTATACAAAGAGTCTCTATTAGTTTTACTTGGGTTATAGTCAATTGACGTTACACCGAGATAATTACCACGTCTATTGCCAGCTGGTGAGAACCAAGGGGCGGACACTCTATCTGTTTCTGCCATTAAACCGGCAGTAGAAGATGAAGCAGGAATCTGAATGTATTGATCGTTGTACTTATCGTAAACTTTCAGGTAATTACCATCAACTACCAAGTATGAAGAATTTGTGAAAGTACCGATTGTGGTTGTGAGGTTTGTAGTAATAGTTGCTTCATTCGTAAGATTTACAATATCATTACGTGCAGGAGATGCAGTAACAACACAATCTTTACGAGTTGTACCAGCAATTGAAACTAGATCGTTCACAATAGTGGTTTGATCTACACGAGTTGTCATACCCGGTGCAATCAAAAAGTCGACTTCTACTGTTTCTTTATCTTCGAAAAGATCAAAGCCTGAAGCAAATTTTGCAGTATTAAGAGCAGATGTATCTACACCTGAATCAAAAGCAAAGTTAACTGTTGCTTCATTGCCTGTTCCTAAGAATGTTTTTGCAGTACCCGCAGTTGTTGCAGTTCCAGCATTACCAGAAACAGTAAAGTCAGAATCAAATCCAATCATGTGGATGTAATTTGATCTTTCGTTGATTACATTAACTGCATAGTTATTTTGTCCAAAATCACCTTTTGCATCGGATGCAACAGAAACATATGGGAAAGTTTCGAGAACTGATCCAGCTGTTCCAGTGAATGAACCGTTAACGTCTATAACTGCGACGTGGATTTCATCATTTGAACCATTGCGATTTGATGCATATGATGAAGTACCCGGAGCTGCATCAAAAGATGATTTATAAGTCCATCCATCGAATGCTGAATCACTTATAGATGGTGGACAGATTGAAACTCTGAGTGAATTACCCAGTGCACCTGGGTATCGTGCGACAAATGTGTATTTGTCTGAATCAAGCGATGCTTGCTGAGTATCGAAATTTGATTTATTTTTTACAACTGGATTTGTCAAAGCGCCTTTATTGTAAGAAGCAGTTTGACCTGTTGTAGATGAAGCATTTGCTCCGTTGGAGTCCGCCATACGAACAACTTGAAGAGAATTCGAATAACGCAAAAAATATGCAGCATTATGGAAATCAACAGTGTTTGTTGTGTTTGGTGTGGCAAATGTGTCTACTAAGCCTTGTTCATTGGCTACGAGTACTCTTTGCTCGACAGGACCCCATCTAAAATTGCCTACAATTGCGCCAGTAGAAGTTTGTACGTTTGGCACTCCGCCAGTGGTATCAATTTCTTTAACGACAACCGCAGGAGATTCTGATGGTGTAAAAAGTGCCATTTTTTTTATCCTTCTCGGTTTATACTGATATGAAACATTATACGAAGATTTATCAACTATCGATAGTATTTATAATATTTTTAATTTACATCAAATTCTATGACCCAGCCGGGTCTTTCAATCTCGTTATCGATATATTGTGATCCATCATCGACAAACCCAAAAGGTACTATATCATCTTCAATTTGTTTCATTTTTTGTTCAAATATCATTTGTTTCAAATCGATATCTGTCATGTCTCCAAAATACTGAGTAGATGCAAAATAACCAAACATCACTAGATTCATCATTAAATCATCGTGGTTCCCATCTGAGGCTTCATAAGATTGCCCCTTTGCAACGAACGTAGACACTTCGAGAATCGTGTTTTCGTCAACAATATTAATCTTACTATTTTCGAGTAAATCTTTAACTGCAGAGCAACCGAGTCTTTTAACTTTTCGTGTCATCAAAATTCCGATTGAATTTGATTTTACCGAAGATTCAACGTGCACATTTTCATATTCTAAATCGTGGTATAATCCATTGCAAACCACAGAACCCTGATCATTTGATTCAATAACAACATAAGCGTTATTGTAGACTTTCGCATACTTATATATAATGTTAGGGAAGAGAATAGGCGAGATAGTGTTATTGCGATATACGGCAACCTGTGCAAATGGGGACACGCTAATATCGATCAAATTAAATGTAGAATAGTCCTGTCCTCTTCCCTTGCTTACATCAACAGCCATAACATATTCATGACCTTTCATCGGTTCTTTGTAAATTAAGAGATCACCACCTTCTAAATTCCTAATAGGATTCTGCGCTCGCATTGACATGAGAGTTTCGGCATTAATGAGTGTATCGCCTGTTCCAAAGAACGTATTCCCAAACTCTTGATCAAATTGAAGTTGACTAGTATTTGAAATAGTCTGCTTTTTCCATTCTTCGTCTCGTCCCGGTACATTCCACCAATCAACACGAAATGATTTAAATTCATTTACGTTCTGTATTGCACCTTCCCATAGCTTATAAAACATATTTCCGATACCGTTAGCAGTCGAAGTAACGATAATCTTTGTATCAGTACCAGCAGAAACAACTGGGTATGTAGATGTATAGAATTCTGCAGCTCTTTCTACAAATGCAAACTCATCTAAATAGAGGAGGTTGACTGACATGCCCCGTATAGAGCTGCCAGAAGTAGCAGCAGCGATAACGCGTGAGTTATTGCTAAACTCCAATGAACCTTTATTAAGCGCTTTCGAACCCGGTTGTAAAAAGAACGGAATGTTTTCCAACATGAGCGTGATACGAGATAACATTTCCCGAGCAGTCGCCCCTTTATTCGCAAGAATCGCAACTGTTTTTTCCGAGTGGAAGAGTGCATACCAGAGGAGGTATGCACATGCCGAGATTGATTTTCCGGATTGCCGACACGCGAGAACAATATTATACCGATGCTCATTGAAATGCTCAAACATTTGTTTTTGATATGGGTATAGCTTAAATGGAACTAACCCTTTATCAAGTGATATTACTTTTATATATTTTTCTGAAAAGTACACTGGATCATCCATGCACTTTTTATATTCTAGTAGTAAGTCCGGAGTCCAGTTTTGTTGAACACCATCACGCTTGACATTTGGGTTACCTAAGTAGCTTTGATTCATCATCTGGTTCAACATCAATTACTTCGCCCTTTGTCATCATTTTTTGTAATTCTGCGGTAGTTAGAAAAAAGTTATTCTGCTGGTTTTCGACTTGTTTCACTATTTCTTTTTGGTCTAAATCTTTTTTCTTTTTGTTTAAGTCCATTAGTCTGTCATTGACGTCTGATATATTTTTAATCATACCCGAAAGAACTTCAAATGCTCGTGGATGCTCAGATTCTCGAGCAACATTTACCATATCTTCGAGAGCATCTTTGCCTTTTTCTATAAGTTCATAATATGTATCTCGAGAATATTCGTAATCTGTCTTTTGATTATCTGTAGTCTGAGTCTGCGTCGTAGAATGTTTCTGTAAATCCGAAGTCACTGTCTGCTAATCCTATAGTTGATAATGGATTGGGATCGATTTGAATTGTTTCGATTCTTACGTCTGAATCTGCTGTTCCTGACCCAATTTCGAATATGCGAGCATTCGCTTGACGAACAACATTTGACGTACCAATTGATCCATAATATTGAACTCTCATTTCAAAATCAAGAGTATAGATAATTGTTCTTCGAGCTCCAACTTCTCCTTCGAAATCATCGGTAAACCCTACACCTGCAATACTGATAGGAATATCTTCTCTATAATTTGGATACTCGTCTTTCAGCGGAATCATTGTTACTGTGTACTGAGGATTAAAGGTAGGAAGAATTTGCTCTACCATTTGCAACGCATCGTCTTGCGACTTTGCGTATATATTTAACTGGAATGCTAAGATATACGGGACTCCAGTAAAAAGCTTTTGCCTAGAAGTTGATGATTGACCGCCTTGGATATTATTTAATTTTGATAGTTGACGAGTCGTATCGTATGCCATACTTGTAATTTCAAAAGACATGCGAGGAAGCTTAAGCGCCACTTTAGTATCTGTGTCTAGATTAGGATTCTCACGAATTCTTTCGAGATACTTTGACTTAGGAGCATATGATAAAGGCACTTTGATTTGACTAATACCAGCACCACTACTATTTTTGCGCAAGACATAAATATTGTTGAACAATCTACCGAAAGTTGCAACACATTTTCTTGTCTTTTCGTGATAAAAGTGAGTACCAAACATTAGCTTTTATAAATTTCCTGTAAGTGATCTTCAAATTGTTCTACTTTGTCTAATCGATTAGGCCAAAGAATATAATCTTTTTCAGGATTCTTCTTTAAATTATTTAAAAGAGGAATAATTGCATTATATAATCTATCTATTTTATCTTGAGTTGCAGATGCAGTTTGTTCTACAGTCGCAGCTTGAGTTGTAGCTTTTTGAACAGCTTCGAGCTCATGCTCATCAACTGCAGTAAAGCCAAAATCAAAAATATCGTCTGACATTAACTTGGTTCTCCGAATGGATTATCTTCTGTAAAGTCAAGGAAATCGTCGGCTATACTACCAAACTCATCATTTTGTTCATTGTTTGAAAGAGTATTATCTTCAGTTACAGATAACACTTTCCGTGTATATGTAATTGGATCTAGATCACTAAATCTACCGAATGAAATATCTCTACCTGACACATACGTATGGTATTTTCCGTCAGAAGCTCCTACATGGGCTAAATACAGTATACCGTCAGAATCTGAATATTTAACGATTTCACTATTAATCGTTACTCCACTTGAAAGTGTTTGTGTAGCGGTATCACCTTTCTTAACATTTGTTCCAGCCGGCTTTGATATGGTCACAGTCGGTGCAGTAACATAGCCACCTCCTGAATCAGTAATAGTTATACTGCTGATTGCACCGGAATCAGTGAGAGTCGCGATCGCTGTCGCTCTATAGTCAGCAGCTGTACCTGTCGCAGAATCTATAGTTACATTTGGCGTTGTAAGATAAAAATCACCGCTATCAACAATTGTAATTGATGATATTCTTCCACCATTACCGCTGTCAACAGTTGCCAGAGCAGTTGCTCTAAAATCAGAAGGGCCACCTGTTGGTGAATCAAATGTAGCAGTTACTCCACTAAGATAATTTCCTTTATTTGTTATTGTAAAATTAGAAACAACATTGTTTGCAATGGTTGCAAGCACAATCGGAGCTAATAATTGAAATCCAAGATAATTTTCATTGCTATCTGAAAGTATAGGATTATATGGATTTCTATCTGAATCCGGTATATTACTTGGACCAAAAATCGGTGAATCGTTTTGATTCAATCTAATTGCGTCAAACATTACACCATTTACAGAAGAATCATTTACAAATCTTACTGTTGATTGAATTAAATTATCAATATTGGTTGGGCGATTATCAACATAGTCTACAATTTGTCCATCAATATACATTTTAACATCAACTGCTACGCCATCAAAATCTCTAATGATCTGGACAAAATGCCAATCTTCTGGAGTTAATTGATCTCCACTTGATTGAATGCTCGATCCACTGACACCAGAAGCTTCTGACCACTTATAAATTAGATTTTGTTGGTTTATCTCAATCTGATTTTGCTCTCCGCTGGTATCATTTACTTGCGGAAACTTTAGAATATCTCCGACTAACGTGCCAGATGGTGTTTTAACCCAAAATTCTAAGATGTGATCATATTTTACATCAGCACCCGCAGAATCTTTATTTGAAAAATTAGTATAGTCAGAATCATTATAATTTTGATTTAATTTATATGAATACGTTCCATATTTTGCTTCGCTATTTTCCCAAGTTGTTGGAGGTGACTGAGTGAAGTTTAATATAACCTCTGGTTCAATCTGATAATATGATCCGGCATTAGATAAAGACAAACTGGAAATGCTTAATGGAAGTGGTGCAGTAGCAGAATCTAAATTTACTGTTGCTGCTGCACTCTGAATTGCGGTAGTTGGTAAATCTATTGTTACTGTTGGCGTATTAGTGTAATAATAACCGCTGTCGGTTAGAGATATCGATAATACTTGAGTACCCTCAAGATTCAGCGATGCAACTGCAGTTGCCGATGCTGAATCCCCACCCGGCAAAGATATTGTTATTGTTGGAGCAGTAGCGTAGCCAAAACCAGAATCAGTAAGTGATATATTAGTAATTCCACTCATTATGATATACTCGCTGTAGCGGTTGCTGCTCTAACGCCCTTGACTGTAACTTTGTACTGATAGGCACCATCTTCGACAGAATCGATACCAGCAATTCCAGTATCCATATCTTCACCCGTATATTCAAATAGCTGTGCACGAAGTTTATAAACATTGAGATTACCAATCTGGTAGAAAGGCATTTCATGTTCTACATGAGTTATTTGAAATAGCGACTTAGAGAGAGGAAGATAAACCAAATCTCCTTCGAAGGGCCGCGTTCCGTCAATTTCATTATCATATCTTGCGACTGTCTGTGACCATCTGCGCCGAGCCACAACAAAAGTGGCTTCATCTCTAATTTCAACTCCGAATCGAGTGAAAAGATCGCCTTCTCCATCAAATCCTTCGATGTTGTCAATATACATTTCGACTTTATATGCAGAATTAAAAGATGATTCGGCGTCATCACCGAAAATAGTATCTTCGTTAACTAAATCACGCGGAATATAATAAACATCTTGTCCATAAATCTTTAATGATTCTATAACAATGTTTTCATACAAATCGTGTTCGGATTTAACTTTATCTGAAAAGTAAATATTTCTAGCCATATCATCCTACAAAAAAGTCAGCGGGCATTTCGTGCTCAAGTCTAATTTTTTCTTGTAATTCTTGAATTTCTGCTTGTGCATCATCATAAATTTGTCTACCGTTGATAACGACTCCGCCGGGAAGTTGCATTCCTTCGAACTTAATGAGATTCATACCCCATTGTAATTTAATTAAAGAAGTAGCGTATTGTTTTAACCACATGTCATTATAAATTGAAGTATGAGTATCCGGATTAATAATTTCATAAACTTCAGCTACAAGATACATTCCAGCTTTTATATCTCCGTCTTCAATATTTCCATGAATATAAAGACGATTTTGTCTTCGTACAAAATCTACGATTGGTGAACCATTTAATTTCATATCGAGCATTGACAAATACTGTTGCAATTGCTCGTAGTACGCAAGGTCTCCTGCCCAAGAAGTTAGATCCCAAATATCATTTAACGCCATTTGATATTTAATATCGAACATATTGCCAGTTTGTGCAAATGTCGAATCGATTTTAAACATTCTTGATACGTATTGTATATCTGTCGACAAAGTAATATATTTGTTAGTGATATCACTAGCAGTTAACTCATGCTTTAAATACCCGCGTTTTAAAGCATCAGAATGAAACTCCTGATAATACTGAATTGCTTCATCGATACGATCTTCGACTTGATCTTCGTCAACATTGACTTCGATTACTGGTTCACCCAGTCGTCTTTTGCAATAATCGACTAATGTTGCTCTTGAAGTTGGATTTGCCATTCTTTTATCTCTATACTGTTTGTCTTATTTATATGTTAAATTCAACCAATTTTTTACTTATATAGCTTCTATTGTTACAAATGCGTCATGCCCTGAAAGTGAACCGGGATGTGTGGCTTCAGTATAAGTTGTCGATGTTTGATTTGTACCGCTATTATACGATCCTCCGCCGCCACCGTTACCTTGCGTGCTGCTAACGAAGGTACCAGCTCCTCCACCAGAATAGCCCCCGCCACCACCACCATATCCAGTGAGGATTTGCGAGCCACCGCCGGCGCCGAAACCACCAGTTTCAAGTGATGTGTTAGATCTACCACCTTGAGCACGATACGCAGCAGTATAACCAGTTCCTGTTAAATACCCATACCCACACTGAGTATTTGTTGCCATAAGTGTACTTGTGGCATTTCCAGTTCCACCGCGGTCAAAGAATCCACCACCTCCACCACCGACACCGCCACCGCCGCCATAGCCGCTTCCGCCACCTTTAGTCCTATCACCAAAAGAACCGGCTGTATAATTAGGAGCAGGCTGACCGTAAGTACCACCACTGTTAGACGAGTTTCCGCCAGTCGCAGTACTTCGACCACTACCACCATGAGTTGAGGTGCCTCTACCAAAACGATTATCCGCTTCTGCTCCACCGCCACCGCCGGCAATTACGTATATATCACTACTAGTGCTACCGTTTCGAGCAACAACAAAAGATCCACCGCCGCCACAAGCGCCACCGTATGCACCGCTGGCACCGCTGTTGCGGTCACTACCAGCTTGACCTACTACTATTTCTAATATATCGCCTTTAGTTAAAGTAAACTCTCCAGATATCTCTGCACCTATACCACCAGTAAAGGCACTAGTTCCAACGCTTCCGCCGGGAGCTCCTTTGGCCGTTATTCGATAACTGCCGGTTTCTGGGACTGTCCATAACTGCATTCCTTGAACAGTACTATCAACATCGAAATAATCAGTATTACTTAGCCATGTATAAGTTCCTGTATCATAATCTGAAGAAGCTAAAAGAGTACTTAAACTTGGCCCTGTATAACCAGTTTGGCCACCGTCAGTAAACGTGAATGAGCTAAACGAATACAGCGGTGGTAATGAGGTCACCTCCCAAAATACTCTTAGTGTACCTATTGTAGCTCCATACCTACCTAAAGCAAAGTTGAGTGTCGCTGTATCTAGCGTTACTTCTGGGCTGCGAAGCCATGTTACTTTATATGGGAATCCGGGTGACGTTGTTTCAACATAAAGATAGTAACTTCCGGCATCAGCAAAGGCTAACCCAGTGCTGCCCGAAGATGTGCCACCAAGATCTCTATTCCATCGATTAGAAGCTATTCCAGACGTTAAAACAGAAGTAAATGATAAGCCTTGGTAAAACGTATCATCGCGTGTTGTATCTGTAGAACCGTCCGTCGTTGTTTCGAAACTCTGACCGGTCGCTTCAAAGGAATAGTTATTAGAAGATCCTATGTTAATATCATCTACTTGTATATCACCAGTAAAACTTGAACCAGATGTGTATTGAAAAACTAATCGTCCAGTGCTGCCAACATAAGGTGCAAAAGCTGAACTTAAATTTACTTGTTCATACGCACTAGTAGAATATTGACCGGTGCGAGTGTCAAGTACTGGGGACAATCCTAATGACACCGCCGATGCGGCCACCGGTAAAGGTGTACCTAAGACAGATCTTGTAAATCCAAATGGCATCAGAAATCCTTAGCTGAAATTAGTAACGTAATTGGCCAGATAGTTTGTACCATCATACAACACAGTCATTACATCTGTTGTGTCAGTTGTCGACATAGTTTTATTACCACCAGCAAACAGCATAGTTGAAGTAAGCGTCCTGCCAGTTCCATTTGTGTCAATGATCAAAGTGATTGATTGACCAGCCACAGGACTAGTAAATGCGCTAAATGTTAAGTTATTATTTAATGTAATTTTTTGAATCGCACCATTAGTAAAATTAGGTGTGATTGTACCGCCAGTAGTTCCGAGATCGTATACAGTTTCTTCAACACCTATAGCCTCTACATGACCGGAAATATCTGCAACTCCAGTGATTGCCACGCCAGTGCTAGTGGTAGCTAGCTTTAAAACAGCATCATAGTAAAGATTCACCGCACCATCTTCCCAAACGAAAATACTATTTTCACCGGACTTAGCTTGAATACTGATTCTGCCGCCATCAACGCCATCAACATTATTTCGTATATATAATTGCCCATCATTATTGTCGATATAAGCGTTAGTGCCGTCATGATAAATTTCTAAATCACCACCA